>Ga0209510_1001823_pt1 | contig 23093 bp, 18 predicted proteins | sample BiotimSIPDNA_FD_185749 | JGI IMG/M metagenome (GOLD analysis project Ga0209510, IMG submission 185749) | Anaerobic biogas reactor microbial communites from Washington, USA - Biogas_R1 time_0 SIP DNA (SPAdes) (version 2) | ecosystem: Engineered > Bioreactor > Anaerobic > Unclassified | place...
TTTAAAAGATTACAAACCCAATATCTGGCGAAGGTTCGTTGTCCCAGCCGATTTCCGGCTCGAACAATTGCATGACGTTCTGCAAGTTTTGTTTGGCTGGGATGATTACCACCTGCGCCACTTCACCATTGAAGGTGTCGGATACGGACTCCCCGACCCAGACGATGACTTTAAAACCGTAGACTTTGATGACAGCAAGTTTACGCTGAACCAATTGTTCAAAAAAGTGGGACAGAAGTGCAACTATGAATACGATTTCGGCGATGGCTGGGAAGTATCACTCGTGCTGGAGAAAGTGTTCGATCCCGAACCGGAGATTTACCTTCCCGTATGCCTGGATGGCAAGCTGTCGGGACCTCCGGAAGATGTGGGCGGAACGCGTGGATACCTTCATTTTCTCGAGGCAATCAATGACCCCAAGCATCACTTGCATGATCAGGCTCTTGGTTGGATTGGCGAAAAGTTTGACCCGGAGGCTTTCAATCTCAAAGCGATAAACCGGATGCTGAAGAGGGTGAAAAACAAGAAAAAACCCGGAATATGGGAAATGGATTACATGATCGTTAACCCAAAATTGGGTTTTACAACCAGGTCAACCTGGCCAGAAAGGTTAACTGATGAGGAAATGCAGATCCTCAAAGACCTGCTTCTGCGCCGAGACATAGTGATGATCTTAAATTACATTAACGAAAACAAGGTTGTCGGAACGGCGGCAACCGGCAACTTCCCGCAAAAAGTCTTTAGAGATATGTGCAGCCGCTTTGTTAATCCCCCCAGCATCGATCACCTATGGATCGATGGCACGGTCATTAAAACCCATAGTGAATCCGAAATAACGGAGCTGATGTTTCGACACGCGCTCGCCAACAACGGCTTTCTGATTGAGGGAAAGGCAGGCAGCAGGTGGAGAGTCACTGCTTTAGGCAACCAGTTTTTGGTCGATACAGTGGCATGGCAATATTGGCACCTGCTGGTAACCTGGTGGGAAAAGGTTAACTGGACGTTCTTTGCGCCCTACTACTATTCAACTGACGATATGGACGATTTTGCATTCACTCGTCTAATCTTGCATCATTTACTATCGTTGGGCGAAGGGACTCCAATAGCACACCAGGATTTCGTTTTAGGGCTTGCAGAACAAGCAAAAGGAATTTTTCCGTCCTTTCACATGGCGCGGAAGAGATCAGATCTAATTACTGAGCAGCTTTTCATCAAAAAAATTATGGTTGATCCTTTTTCTGAATTTGGGATCCTCGAACCTTCCTATATTACTGAAGACTGGGGCGGTTGGCAACGAGAGATACTTCAATCTTTTTCGATAACCGGTTTGGGTTTGAGCGCCCTGGAATCGTTGAGTCGCCTCAGGTAACATTCTTTTAAAAGGATCAAGGAATACACCTATGCGCACAAATCGCCAGGGGTGACATTTTCGCTGGAGAAAAACAATCATAAAAATTTCACTTGACCTGAGTTTGAATCAGGGTTAGAATACCTGTCCTATCAAAACGTCCTCGTAGCTTAATGGACAGAGCACCTGCTTGCGGAGCAGACGGTTGCGCGTTCGAATCGCGCCGAGGACATTTTTTCTTTAAAATTCACCCCACAAAATTTAATTTAGCAATTCTCTTCTCGTCAGAACTTGCTCACGCCCTGTTTCTCTGTAACTAGGGGTTGTATTCGGTCGCAGTTTTCTTCTTCAGAAGATGACATCGTATTACGTATACACTCGCAAACCCCTTTATATAGAGGGATAAAGACTACATTCTGGCTTTAACTCAGCACTGCGCCATTTAATCAATAGTTTGCAGCTCGATCTTTATAGACTGGCACCACTTTTCGTCAACTGAGGGCGGTGTCTTATCTTGAACAAAAGTGTAAAGGTCCCCAAGCGCGCACCTTAATGAGCAGAACGGACGCCCGTAACTGGAAGCTGGAGCTGCACAGGTTGAAAAATTGTTGACCGGTGATTTACATGCTGATAACCTGCCAGCCTTCGTCAACATAGCTGCGCATGCCAGCGTGACCGACCATGTCATCCAACATAGGCAGACACAAGACCGCATTAGCATCATAAACGCCCAAGGCGCGAGAGCAAGCCAGGCAGATTCCTGCGATCAAGTCGGCATCCAATGCCTTTTGATAGAGCTTGTTTCGCTCACCGTCGAGAACGGAGGGCAGCTTGACAGAATCACCCTCAAAGATGATCTTAACCTGACTGCCGGCTGCGTTTAAGTCAAGCGCGTTCATGAGGACATGTTGAAAACACATCTTCTCGCCGGTCATTGCATAAAACAAAATTTTATTCATTGGCTCCTCCTTGATTTTCTGATTCAATTGTAAGCTCAGTTAGAGGATTCGAGTCTGCAACATTTGTTTCACGTGAAACAAAGTGTTATGCAAGCTCGAAAGGTTTCACGTGAAACCTGTAAGCATGGCGAGGCTTTTGGTAGAATGAAGTCAAAACCAACAGCCGCGTGATAATGGCGTTCGGCGTGATAGCCGGGCATAAATTATGCATCGTGTCAATGGAATCGAGGTCGCCTATGAAAAAAATGCTGCTCTTATCGTTTTTATTTGCCTTGCTGATTGCAGGGTGCGTTCAACCGCTGCCGGCAGCTACACCGACACCCACAGAGCCGGAAAAGCTGCCCACCAATACACCAATGTACCTTTCTTCGATTTTTAAAACCTACGTTTACATGGGTGGCTCTGGCTGGGCAACCAATCTGGACCAGACCCGGATCTATAACACGCGCAATTTTGGTGAGCATTGGTTTGATGTCACGCCGGAGGGCTTGATCCCTGTTGATGTTGCCGGCAATGTGACAATGGCTTTCCCTAATGGCGACCTCGGCTGGATTTGTCAGTCACAGATCGAAGCGTCTTCGGTTTTATATGCCACCCATGACGCCGGTCAAACCTGGAACGCTTATCCTCAAGATTTTTCCTGCGGCAACATGTCATTCACCAGCGCAACCGACGGTATGATAGTTTCTGACCTGGGTGTTGGCGCTGGCTCACAATACGTCAGCATCTACACAACCTCGGATGGCGGCGTGGAATGGACGAAGGTTTTTGAGCATGATGCCTCCAACCCCGACAACCATGGGCTCCCCGCTTCGGGCATCAAAAGCTCCCTGTTGCTTTTGAACAATGGCGTTGCACTAATCGGCGGAAGTCGTCCAATGCCGGGGTCGCTTTACTTGTTTCGATCCACCGATGGAGGCGCTTCGTGGGACCAGGTTGAATGTGCTGGTATCCCTGGCGCCGAGGATGCGGAGTTAGATCCAATCGACATTCTTCGAATCAGCCCGCAAAACGTGGTTGTTCCGGTCAGGTCTTATAGCCCGGAAGGGACCTCCACCCATTTTTGTGCCTCAAATGATGCCGGAGAAACCTTCCAATATCGCTCCACGATTGGCTTCGTTGAGTTTACCGATTTTGGAAGCCTGGACCAGGGGCTTGCATATGGCGATGGGAAAATGTATCAGACCATGGATGGTGTAACCTGGCAGGATGTCACCTCGGCTCTACCGCCAGGCATGACCCCGGTGGCGCTGCACATGCTGAATGCTGATGTCGGCTATCTTACAGCAACAATTACACCAGAGACACTGCTCGAGAACCGCATCTTCATGACAGCCAACAATGGAAAAAGTTGGCAGTCCATGTCTGGTACGATCATTCAGTAAAACCAGGTTGTAACATGTTCTTAAGGTTTATTCGCGGATATCAGCGCTAATTTCTTAGGAATCAGCCATGGTTTATATTAACATTTTATTAAATAATGTGCGTTTATTGTGTATATCGCATGATTTTTATCTAGAATTCGAAAAAAGGGCTTGATTCCAGTGTGTAATACTGTATACTATAAATTGTTAGTCGCTTGGGTGCCCCCCTCACCCAGGCGACTAACAATTTAACCGCATTATCGAGATACAATTCCTGTTATGGCAGCCCGTTTTAGTTTCGTCGAATGTTGCAACCCAAACTGCGGTTTTCGCTTCCCATTGGATCTTTGTGAGTACCAGGGCAAGTTCTGCCCGCGATGTGCCAGCAGGCTGGGCATCGCCGTTTCCCAAATCGATCAGCACCAGCCCGCTCCACTTTCCACAACTAGGACATGTTTTGAGGTCGTGCTGGATAATATCCGCTCTGTCCATAATGTTGGTTCGATCTTCCGAACAGCCGAGTCCGTGGGGGTTGACCATCTCTATTTATGCGGGCTCACCCCTAACCCACAAAACCCTGCGCTTTCCAAAGCGTCGCTCGGCGCAGAAATGTGTGTTGGTTGGTCTGCAGAGAACAATGCTGTAAACCTGGTTGCCGGGCGCAAGCAGAAAAACAGCTTCATTATCGCGTTGGAATCCACACCAACCGCCCAAAACATATTCACAACCGGAAAACTTGTTCAATCCAACCGGATTACCCTGGTCCTGGGAAGCGAGCCAGCCGGGATTGACCCGGGGCTTCTGGCGTTATCAGATCTCACGATCTATATTCCTATGTCTGGCAAGAAGTCGTCTTTGAATGTCTCGGTTGCCTTTGGAATCGCCGCTTACACGCTGCTCACTGCGATTTGATTTCGTGCGCCTTGTTTAAATATAAAACTCCGGTCAGACCAGAGTTTTTATCAATTGGGTCAAGCTTTCTTACGGTTGAATAACCGTTCCCGCCGGAATTGTTGTGTTCTTCGGAATGACCACAATTCCTTCCCTCACCATGTAGAGAGGGTGATCGTTCTCGTATCCTTCTGGGAAGGGTTTGATCTCAACGTTATCACCAATACTGGCATTTTTATCGATAATGGCACCCTGAATCCTGCAATTTCGGCCGATCCCAAGCGGAGCGCCGTTATTAAGGGTGCCGTAGTAATCACCGCCCATAACGATCGTGTCAGAGATAATCGTTCCGTCTCCAATAACAGATCGCAAACCAATCACAGAGTGTTCGATCTTATCCGCATAAATTTCGCAACCCTCGGCAACCAATGCCTGGCGCATCTCGCAGCCATAAATGCGGCTTCCAGGGAGATAGCGCGGATGGGTGAAGATTGGGTTTTCGGGGTCGTAGAAATTGAAGGCAGGATACGACTCGGTCAGCTCAAGGTTGGTTTCGTAAAAAGTGCGGATGGTTCCGATGTCCCTCCAGTAGCCTTCAAAATTGAACCCAAAGACCGGTCTGCCACGGTTAATCATCGAGGGAATGATGTCTCCGCCAAAATCGTCTAACTTATGATCGGCATAATCATGTCGTAGAACGTCGATAAGCGTGTCCATGCGGAACATGTAAATGCCCATGGAGCCCAGGTATGGCGATTCTGGGTCTTCACGGCTGACCAACTCAGCCAAAATTGCCGGATCTTTTGGTTTCTCTGCAAAGCGTGTGATTCGCCCATCGTCGTCACGTTTTAAAATTCCAAAGCGAAAAGCTTCATCCTTGGGCACTGGTTGGACAGCCACGGTGATATCGGCTTCGTTTTCGACATGAAAATCAGCCATTTTAGCGTAATCCATGCGGTAAAGATGATCACCAGCCAAAATCAGAACATGCTTGGCTTTGGTGCTGCGAATTTCGTGGATCTGTTTTCTAACAGCATCGGCTGTGCCCTGGTACCAATCTGTGTTTTCCATGGATTGTTCGGCTGCCCAGATCTGCACGCCACCGGGATGGAAATTGTCAAATATATAAGTTCGGCTGATATGCCGGTGTAGAGAAACAGATAGAAATTGGGTTAATACAGAGATCTTAAAAATGCCGGAATTGATGCAATTGCTGATTGGGATGTCGATCAAGCGATACTTTCCAGCGATTGGAACGGCTGGCTTGGCGCGCTCAGCGGTAAGCGGATAAAGACGCTTCCCTTGACCACCACCTAAAATTACTGCAAGAGTTTCGTCTGAAGTTGGCATACCTCTCCTTTATGAATAGTTTTGCTGTTTACAGGTGCACTGTTCTCATTGAATTCACAATCTGCTATCCGATCACACTCAAATTGTACCCTTTAACTTGCTGACAGTCGTTAGCAATTCTTCTGCTGTCACGATGCTTTGTTTTCCTGGCGACCCGAGCATGTCTGCCAACTCGTTCACTCTTGCTTCTCCGCTTAATGAGACTACGTGGGTGATGGTGCGGTCATCCTGATTATATTTTTCCACTCTAAAATGCTGATCACCAAAGGCTGCCAATTGAGGCAGATGTGTGACACACATAACCTGGTGGTGTCGCCCCAGTTTCCAGAGCATCTGCCCGACGGTCAGTCCGACCCGCCCGCCGATTCCGCTGTCGATCTCATCAAAAACCAGCGTTGGTGTTTGGTCAGCTTGAGCCAATACTTCTTTCAGGGCAAGCATCAGGCGGGAAGTTTCGCCTCCTGAGGCAATTTTAGCAAGCGGCTTATATCCTTCGCCAGGATTTGTCTCAATCAAAATTTCGACGCGATCGATTCCAGAAGAATCAAAGGCAACGCCTTGATCGATTGGGAGCCCATCAGGGTCCTGTTGTTGAGATATTGAAACCATTAGCCGCGCCCTGGTCATCTCAAGCTGAGCCAGGAGAGGTTCCATTTGGTCAGCCATTTGTTCAGCAGCTTTTTGTCTCGACAGGCTTATCTCTAAGGCAAATTCGGCGAGACTTTCTTTAACTGAAGCGATTTTGTGGTTTACTTCGCTTATCTGTTCTTCTAAGTCTTCGATTTTACTTAACTCGTCAACGGCTGATTGATAAAATTTTAGAACAGCTTCAATTGAACCGCCGTGTTTTTTCTTTAGGGCGTTGATAGTGTCGATGCGGGTCTCAATTTGGTCCAGGCGGACGGGGTTGAACTCGATAGCATCAATGTATTGACGCAATTCATAGGCGATGTCTGTCAGGCTGCCCAAAGCGGCTTCGACCTGGTCTGCCAGCGCCTGCATTTGTATATCGATTTTAGCCAACGAGCCCAATTCATGTGAAACAGCTCCGATCAACTCGGTGGCTGTGCTCGTATCTGGCGAGCTTTCGTCCAGGGTTTGCAAGGCAGATTGGGCGTGGTGATTGAGAGTCTCAGCGTTCGCCAGGCGTATGCGCTCATTCAATAATGTGTCTTCTTCGCCGGGTCTTAGCTTTGCGGCTTCAATTTGGTTAATTTGATAGCGTAGTATATCGGCGCGTTCATCGGCTGTGCTTTGAAGGTTTTTTAAGTTGGCTAATTCTGATACAAGTGCAGACCATTCACGATATCTTCGATGATATTGCTCAAGCAGCTTTTCATTTCCGGCAAAACGATCAATCAATTCGCGGTGGCTTTTCACTTTTAGCAAAGAAAGATGTTCTGATTGACCGTGCACATCCACCAGCACTGCGCCTATTTCTGATTGAATCGCAAGATTCGCCGTGCGACCGTTGACCCGCGCGATTGAGCGCCCTTCAGATCTAATTTCACGTGAAAGTGTCAGAAAACGCTCATTGTCCAGCAAGCCCTCCTCTTCGAGGAGTGTCCGCAGAATCGACATGGTGGTGTCATCCAACTCAAAAACCGCCTCAATCAGAGCCTGGTTGCTGCCGGCGCGCACCATGCTGGGTTCGACGCGGGTTCCGAGCACTGCGTTAAGTGCGTCCAGGATGATCGACTTGCCAGCACCGGTCTCACCTGTTAAAACGACCAGTCCAGCTTCAAACCGAAGCGACAGGTCAGAGATGATGGCAAAATTGTGGATGTGAAGTTCTCGGAGCATTAAAACCTCAAAAACGAAGTCCTTTCGTCTGGGCATAAGCTGTCGTGGCAACGAGCACGCTGTAAACAACTTGCCAAACCAGCGGTAAAAGGTTACCAACTGCAGAGAACGCATCCGGCGACAGCAGAATTACGTACCCCAAATCCGGGAGCAAAAGCGGCAAACTGCCGATCAGGGCACCCGCCAAAATGGCGCTATTGAGTGCACGACTGCGGCGTCTCTTAACTGACAGGCGAACAGCATTGTAAATCAAGGTGCCAACACCAGGCGCCACGAAAAGAGTGAAAAAGCCCAGGCGTGGTACCAGCCAGCTGCCCGCGAATGAGATAACAGCGGAAATCAGGAAGCCAATGACCACATCGAGCCCTTTGGTGCTGTCGAAAACCTTCTGCTGAGAGCGAACACACTCCTGGCAGCGATAGCCGGTGGGGGTTAATATGGCAGTTTCAGGTGTAATCGGTTTGCCACAGCGATTGCAGCGCAGGATAGGTGTTCCGTCGTCTTCCTGACCGACGATTTCAGGTTCGTGTTGGTGTGGTTCAGTCATGTTTTTCTAACTCGAGAATTGGGTTGCGCTGCATCACGGCAGCCAGGTTGCGATAGAAGTAGTTGGCTTCCCCAAAGCGAACCATCTGCAGAGAGTGTCGATTTGCATAAATGTGCACCCGATCCCCCTCCTCCAGCAAAACCGGGTCCATACCGTCGATACTGATGACAACATCGTGCTGGATGGTCGGATAAAGGTTTACAGCGGCACCCTCAGCTAACACCACACCGCGGTCAAGACTTAGGTGCGGGGCAATCGGGATAATCAGAATATTGCGCAATTCAGGCGGTAAGATCGGACCGTTAGCAGCCAGGGCATAACCGGTTGAACCGGTAGCAGTCGAGACAATTACACCATCGGCAATATAAGAGGTCAGGTAGCCCTCGTTCAAGTCTACGCGCACTTCGATTGGACGGACTTCGTTGCCACGACAGACCACAGCTTCGTTGATCACATCCCAGCCCTGCACATGCTTGTCACCTCGAAACAACTCAGCACGAAGCATCATGCGATTTTCAAGGCGATATTGTGCGCGGAGTAATTTTTCGAGATACTGCGGAAGGTTGCTGTCGTCAAGCTCGACGAGGAAACCGAGCCGTCCTGAACGGATTCCCAGCAAAGGTATTCCAAGGGGCGCGCAAAAGTGACCCGCTCTCAACAAACTGCCATCACCTCCCAAAACGATCAACAGATCCACACCTTCAAGATCCGGGGTGATGCCAGGTTGCTCGAAATCGTACGGGAAAATATTGACAGCGATATCGGAAGCTGTCAGAAATGCCCTGACTTCCTCAGCCATGGTGTTCGCCTTGTGAAAGGCTGAGTTTGGCATCAACATGATATTGGTAGGACGAAAGGGTGATAATTGCATCTTGATAATATTATAGCAAGGTTTAGCCCTGTCTTGCCAACCAAGGGGTAAACAAGTCAGCCAACTCGTGCAGGCAACAGACTTTGGTTGAACTTGTTTTGATCGAGGGCTAATTGCCTTTACAATTAGCGATACCATGGCAATTCGAACGAAGTATCAAAATGAAAGCGCTCTATGGCAGCGGCTCACTGAGCAACGCTGGCTCTTACCGTTGTTTTCGTTGGTCCTATTTATTGGCGTATGGCAGTTACTTTACTGGCTGCTGGATTTGCCTGTATTCATTTTGCCGAGCCCCGCTATGGTCTGGCGGAAGTTCCTGGAGATTTTACAAAACGGCATGTGGTGGCATAACACTGCTTACACGCTGCTGGAGCTAACCCTGGGGCTGTTCTTTGGGAGTGTGACCGCTTCTGTCTTGGGCTATATTCTTTCAAAAACGCCGCTGCTCGAAAAACTGCTCTCCCCATTCCTGGTTGGCAGCCAGTCGGTGCCGGTGGTAGCGATCGCACCTTTGATCATCATCTGGTTTGGACCAGGCTTGTTTTCAAAAGTTTTAATTTGTGCATTGACCGTATTTTTTCCGGTGTTGGTGAATGTGTTAGTGGGAACGCGGCAGGTTTCACAAGACCTGCGGGAGTTAATGGATTCGTTCAAAGCCAGCAAGTGGCAAATTTTGCGCTATCTGGAAATTCCGGCATCGTTGCCGGTCATTCTGGGTGGTCTAAGGGTAGGCGCGACACTATCGGTTATCGGCGCGATCGTCGGCGAGTTGGTAGGCTCTGACCGCGGATTGGGTTACCTGATCAATCTCGGTCGCGGGCAATATGATACCGCCCTGGTATTCGTGGCTGTGTTCAGTCTGATATTCCTGGCTGCCAGTCTTTATAGTATTGTGCTGTTTCTCGAACGGCGTGCTTTAAAATGGCAGACCTGGCAAGAGATTTAAACAGGAGGAATCTTGAAGAAAAACGTTTTTGTTTTAATAGTTTTGGTGGCATTTTTTGTTATCTCTGCCTGTCAGCCAACGACAGGCGATGGCTTCGATAAAATAACCTTTAACCTGACTTATATACCCAACATCCAGTTCGCACCGATTTACGTCGCAATCGACAAAGGCTTCTTTGCTGAAGAGGGACTGGAAATCGAGCTTGTATATGGGAATGAAGCCGACATGGTGGCTTTAGTGGGCTCGAATCACCAGCAATTCATGATCGCCTCCGGAGAGCAGCTGCTGCTCAGCCGTGAACAGGGATTACCGGTAGTCTCAGTAGCGACCTGGTACAAGGATTATCCTGTCGGCGTGGCAGCGTTGAAAGAGGCGAATATAACCGAGCCGGCTGACTTGATTGGTAAAGATATTGGTCTGCCCGGTCTTTATGGCGCTAATTATATCGGGATGGAAGCTCTGGCTGCCCAGACTGGTTTGGCAAATGCTGACTATAAACTGGTTTCAATCGGCTTTACCCAGGTTGAAACACTGGTGAGCGGCTCTGTAGATGCGGTTGTGGTGTACCTTGCCAACGAACCGGTGCAGCTCAGGGCAAGAGGTTATGAAATTGACGTAATGGCAGTGCAAGATTATATCGAATTGGTCGGAAACTGCCTGGTCAGCAACGAAACCACGGTAGAGAATAACCCTGAGCTGGTAGAGAAAATGGTTCGGTCATTTAGGAAAGGGCTGGAATATTCAGCAGCCAACCCTGATGAAGCCTGGACTATCAGTCAGAAATATGTCGACAACCTGACTGATGAGGTTTCCCCGATCCAAAAAGAAGTCCTTGCAGAGTCGATCAAACTCTGGCAGCTTACCCCGGAAACTGAAGCAGAACAACAAGTCCGCTGGACGAATATGCTGGATATATTGATCGAAATCGGCTTGATAAATAACCGGCTAAATATTCAGGACGTATATACCAATGAATTCCTCCCCTGAAAATGCCCTGGTTGTTCGCGATCTGAAGGTCAGTTTCCAGGAGAAAGCCGGGCTGCTGGAGGTATTGGAAAACATCAGCTTCAGCATCCAAAAAAGAGATTTTGTCTGCCTGATCGGACCATCAGGCAGCGGCAAGAGCACCTTATTACGAGCGCTCGCGGGGCTGATTCCCTACCAGGCTGGCACAATTGAGTTTCCAGATATTCATAACCGCCAACCACGAACCGGACTGGTTTTTCAGAAAGCCAACCTGATGCCCTGGCGAACCCTGGTGCAGAATATTGCACTTCCCCTTGAGCTTGCCAATCAGTCCCAAGCTGAAATCGATGCTGCCGTTGAGGAGATGGTGGCATTGACCGGTTTACAGGGTTTTGAAAATTCCTGGCCCCATGAACTCTCAGGTGGGATGGCGCAGCGGGTGGCGATTGCCAGATCCCTGGTTCAGGATCCAGATATTCTATTTTTGGATGAGCCTTTCGGATCGCTGGATGACCTCACCCGTGAGCGTATGAGCGAGGAATTGCTGCGTATTTGGAACGAGCAGCGCAAGACTATATTGATGGTCACTCATTCGATACCCGAAGCAGTTTTTTTGGCTGACAGAGTGTTGGTGCTTTCTGGGCTGACACAGGGAATTGTATTGGATCTTCCGATTGAGCTGCCACGCCCGCGCGATGATCAGATGCGCTATTCCAGCGAATTCGCCCAGGCTGCCGCTGCCTTACATGATCATTTAAAAATTTAATTTTCCTGATGGTGCGGGTTGTATTCCATACATAAGACTTATTCGGAGCATGCACGGAGAGAACACTGTCAAAATCTATAAAGTGTAAGCATTAACAGAATCTTTATCTCTTTATCTATTAAGTAGTATTTAGTAATAGAGTCAGTGGAAAGTGGGGAAAAGGCTGTGCTATCACGCAGCAAATCGCCTCCCAACGAGAGAAATTTGAGCATTCCTTAAATTCCCAAGGCGCCGTGGATAAAATTTAGGTTATCCAGATTTTCCTTTTGATTGCGATCCGTTTTGAGAGTTAACAAATTTTTATCCAGGTTTATTCCGCAGGTTATCAACCGAAAGGGAGCAGGTAATAAACGGGTTTTATACACAATGTCAGGAGGGTTATCCACAGAAAAACGGGGGTTATCCACAAATTTGGTCAAAGATTGTATTCGTTTCTGAAATCTTCCAGGATGTGTTCTCCCTGGTCTATGAATTGATCCAGCGTTCGCAGCAGCTCATCGCGCTTGTCAGTGTGAAAACCAAGCACTTCCAGAAAATTCTGCCATAATTGGTGGTGATGCTGGTCATCGATGCAAGTCAGCGCCTGTTGCCAGGTTTCGATCATTGGCCAGATCACCGCGTGGAGTGATTCGCTCTCTGCCATGGCTTCAACGCTTTGCAGAAAATAAGCTTTCCTGACCTTCGAGATATTTGGAGGGCAGCCGGTTTCTTTATTGGCGGTTTCAAGTGTTTCCACCCAGACCGGGTGCCATTCGCTGAAAACCGCTTCGTTCATATTTTCGTTACCAAGCAAGCGCGTCAAATCGCCCAGCAGGGGCAACCTGTCCAGTGCTTCAGTGCGATTGGTGAAATCCAGCATGAAGCGTCGGGTGGTCAGGGCTGGTCCATTTAAGCAAGCAATCGCATTGGCAGCTGTGCCGACAGCTTTAAAATAGAGCGCGATCCAAGCTTCCCAGGGCACTTCCTGGGGGTCTTCGAGGTCATACCACTGCATGCGCGCTTTTTCGGCAAACTGAAAAGCGCGCCCATAGACATTCTCAGGGCTGTTAAAGCGGGCGCTGACGCTTGCCTGAATAAACTCAAGCCAATGGTCGTGGTCGTGCAAGATGTTTTGATGGTTCTGCAAGGCGAAACCGATCCATGGGTTTTGGCGTAAACGTCGGTGATAGGTGTAGAAAGATTGGTGGTGGTATTCGATGTCGAGGGAGATTTCGTAAGTCACTCGCAAAACCTCGCGCTTCACTGGCGGGTCTTCCTTGTGCACGAAGATTAGGTCTATGTCGGTGCTGCCGCCCAAAAGTGGCTCGCCTTCAGATACCGAACCGGTCAGGTAGACCGCGACAAGGTCTTTCTCTTTCCTGACCCTTCTGGCGACGTGGTCTTTAGCGATTTTGGTCAGCATTTCAGGCGTGATTCTCACAGCGGCTCCTTCAGGCTTACAATGGCAGGCTTTCCTGGTATGGTGCCAGACGCAGGGCTTGTTTTATTCGGTCAGTGACATAATCCAGATCTGCTGGATCTTCAACAAAATTGAGATTGTCAGTTTCGATGACCAAAACCCGCTCTTGCCATTTGTCCTGGGCAAAGAAATGGTCATATGCCAGCATCAGTTCGCTGATATAGGCAGGATCCATATTGCGTTCATATGAGCGGTCGCGATGGAGGATGCGATTCATCAGCGTCTCCAGGCTGGCTTTGAGATAGACGACCAGGTCTGGGCTGGGGATTTTATCTGCCAGGGCGGCGTGAACGTTGTGGTAGACCTCCAGCTCATCTCCGGTGATGTTGATACCGGCAAACAACGCGTCTTTATCGAAGGTGTAATCAGAAATGACCGTCACACCTTTGGCGAGTGCAGGGGGAATAACTTTGTTTTGCTGATGATAGCGGCTCATCAGGAAAAAAATCTGGGTCTGGAAGGCATAACGGCTGCGGTCAGCGTAAAAATTGCTCAAAAAAGGATTTTCTTCAAAAACTTCCAATAACACTTCGCAATTAAATGTGGGCTGCAACAGGCGCGCGAGTGTGGTCTTTCCGACTCCGATAACACCTTCTATGGCAAGATACATAAACAATCACTCCTCGAGAAGAATAGGAATTAAAACTATACCATAAAGGCTGGTTAACCTGTCATAACAAAGGCGCGATGCAGCAATTCTCAATGAAAATGTGTTTAGATATACAACGAAAAAATGTAGGGGTAATCGGACTCCGAAACGGTAGGGGTGAGTTCAGGGCGTGAGCAGGGAGCATCTGTTGGGGGACCCGCCCGTACGATTGGAAATTGCTTGTCAAAACCGCATACTGGCTCTGTAGGGCGAGATTGAGGAGGTTGTGGCGTTGGTATACCGCCGATATTGTCCCTCCTCAATCCGCCGAAAACAATAATCACACGCGCATCGGCGGATTGGAGGCGCAACACGCTCTTGCCAATGGAATTATCCGGCACATCCAATCTCGCCCTACGAGCTGCTCCCGTGACAACGTGGCAACCGTTCCTAACAAGCATAATTTATCCGAACGGGATTGGCACCGGCGGGTCTGGCTAATTGTTTGGTGACTGTGGATTCGTGACTGTGACCTTCCCCTCCGCTTGTGTGCACGTAAAAAAACATTTTTTGGATTTTATGAGTGCAAAAAACCAAATTATTCCATATTGAGAATTGCTGGGCGCGAAAGGGGTAAACCGTCCATCACGATTGCCTTACCTAAAAGGCGATTATTGGGAAATTAACAGGGGTAAGAATTGGCGATAAGGGATAAGTATGTCAATTGCGGTCACCGGACCAGGATTGCTGGGCAGTTCTGCATCTTCTGTGTCCCACGCCTGGAAGAACAGCCGGTGTTTTCCCGGTGAAAGCGAGGCGAAACCGAGCTGCAAGTTGAAATAAGAAATCCAGTCAGCATCCTCTGCTGGAATCAAATTTTCGATCGAATAGACAGCTGCCCGGTCATCCCAGAGAGGCAAATCAACCGAATAGTCCACACGCTCGATCGGGCTATAAGCCTCCGCGAATCCATACCAATTTGTACGGTCGTCTGCACTTCCGGCGATAATGACGGCATGGGTGTTGTATTCAAGCTGCGTTATCTCAACGTCCGGTCCGTTAGCCAGTCGGTAAGGATCGGCGGCGAGTTTTAATGCTCTGAGAAGAGCGGCTTTGTTTTGTTCTTTGAGATAGTCATTAAAGTACCAACACCTGGCTGAATGCCCACCGTAGCTGGACATGCCCAGGTTCATTACCAAAGCGGGCATTCCCAATTCGCCGTAGGCAAAATCTAACAGCGTGCCATAGACAGGAGGTTTATCCCCTCCGCCCTGCGCGTATGGGACGGAATCGGTGTTATAAGCGATTTTCTTTGCCAGCGTAAACAATTGGCTTGCATTTGGGTTTTCAGCAACCGGATCAAAGAGGAAAGGGCTCAGAATTTCGTTGCCGAAGCTGTCAAGATGCAGCAGCAAAATCGGCTCGGGCTGATCGGCAAGTGCTTGCAGGTTGGTGATGATCGCCTGGGTTTCCGGCTCACTCGCGCCAGCAACGCCCGGGTAAGCCGGGTCGCATGCGCCGATATCGGATGGACGCCATTCAAACGGGAAGTTGAGGTTGAGCCGAACGCCAATGTCATTGCCAGAACAAGTGTTGTGGGTGTTGTTTTGCCAGGCAATCTCCAGACCTTCCTGTGCCTGGGCTTCAGCTTTCATACGACCGTCCGGGTTTGCCAGGATGACCATATGTAACTCGACATAATCGAGCAGCCATGCGTTGTCTGGAACTGTATTGTATGAAGCCAACAGTTCCTCAGCAGCAAGGAGCGCGATTTCAGCTGGAGCGAAAGAATTTCCGCGTAAGCCGGAGATCACCACCAGCCGCGGCTTGGCAACCTGGATCGAATGATTGGTGAGTTTAAGACCAATGATGGGTTGACCTTCCCAGGAGAGTCCGATTGTGGTTAGCTCAATCAATTGCTGGTAAGTTGCCTCCAGGTTTTCAAGCGTTTGATAAATGGACTCGGCAGTTCGATAACAGTCAAAATCGGGAATGCTGCCCTGGGTGAACGTATCAGCCTGGACGGAGGAAAAGGAAGATAACAACAACACCCCAACGAACAAAACCACATGAACTACAACATTATTTCTGGTCAACAAGCCCTCATCTGCCGGGAATCGCCCGACTCGATATCGTTGCGAATGCTATGTTTGCGTCGCGAAGGTTAAAAGGCACATAAATTTTACACGATGATAAAAAGATTGTTATGATTAAAGGCAACAAAGGAGTTAAAGATGACCGCTAACCAAAGGCTGTTAAACCTTTGTGTGCCGACGCTGAATGTGGCAGATGTCAGCTTCAATTCGACTCAGATTTTGCGAATTCTGGTTGATGTTGCCTCCAGTTCCACAAGCCAGCAGCTCTGTCTCTTTCCACAACTTGCCCTCAGCGGCAGCACCTGTGGAGATCTTTTTTTCCAACCGCTGCTGGCAGAGGCTTGTTTGAGTGCCCTGGACGAAATTGAAACAGCCTTGCTTGGGTCACGTTTGAGCGTTGTCATAGGAACGCCTTTGCTTTTAGGAGGGAGGCTCTATGATGCGGCAGCGGTGATCACACCGCAGGGTTTGCTTGGGTTTGCCTTGAACAAAAATCCAGACAGCCGTTATTTTTCAATCCCACAGGCAGACTCACCCACCACACTGAGTTGGAAGGGTCGCCAGGCAGAGATTTTCCAAGACGGTCAGACGCTCCTGGAGCACGAGCAGGTGCAGATATTTGTGGGCAGCCTGCCCAAAGGGAAGGTATTGTCCGAATCGAGCCTGGTTTTGAATCCCACAGCGTTACCCGCGCTGGCAGACGATTGTTGCGATGACTATTTTAAGAACTTTTCTACCCAAGTCCATGGGATACTGGCAATATGCTCGACTGGGGCAGCCGAATCGACCGGCGAGGCTGTCTTCTCCGGGCTCTGCCAGGTTTGGCGTGATGGAGATTTGTTATCGTTTGATCGTGAACTCACTTTCCATAATAAGGTTCTGCAGGTAAATACTGGGCTTCAACCATTTGATAGCTACCACATTCGCTCAACTGCACGCGATCGCCGGCTGCCTCTTTTACTCGAGGAAAACCAGGACGAGCAGCTTGAGCAGGCGTTCGAGGTCCAGGCGATGGGGTTGGCTGGGCGTCTGCGCCATACCCGTTCGGAAAAGTTGTTGCTGGGGATCAGCGGTGGCGCCGACTCGTCTATGGCACTCATGGTTTGTTGCCACGCGCTCGACCTTGCAGGTCTTCCTCGGGAAGACCTGATTCTCGTATCCATGCCTGGACCAGGGAGTTCGGATAAGTCCCGGAAAAATTCTGACGACTTATCAAATCTGGCGGGGATAAGACCTTTGGTTATCCCAATCAAAGAAGTCGTACAGGCTCACCTCCTCAGCATTGGGCACGATGGAGAAACCGCTGACATTGCTTTTGAAAACGCTTACGCGCGCGAGCGTACCCAGATTTTGATGAACCTTGCCAACCTGCACAGCGGACTGGTGGTGGGCACCGGCGATTTGTCTGAGATAGCGTTGGGCTGGTCGACCTACAACGGCGATCAAATGAGCATGTATAACGTCAATGCTGGCTTACCCAAGACCGTCTTGCTGCGGCTGCTGATCTGGGCAGGTGAAATGCTCTTTGGCGAAGAAGGCAAAAGCGTCGCACAAAATATTGCCAATGCGCCTATCTCTGCCGAATTGAAACCGCTGGATCCGGACGGTAACATCTCGCAGGCTACAGAGGATGTGCTTGGTCCATATCTGCTCCACGATTTTTTCCTCTGGCACGCAATTCACGAAAATCAGAACCCAGCCACTGTCTTCAACCTCGCCAGCGAGGTTTTCGCAGGGGAGTACGAACCGGGATTTATCCTGCAAACATTACAGACTTTCTACCAGCGTTTCTTCCGGAACCAATTCAAGCGCACTGCCGCGCCTGATGGTCCACGCCTGTTTAGGCTGAGTCTCTCTGCGAGAGATGGCTGGCGCATGCCTGCCGATGCCAGCGCGGCTTTGTGGCTGGAACAACTCGATCAAATAGAAAATAGACTTCAAACTGAGAGTAACCAATGAACAAAGAAGAAATCAAGCTAATTTTCGGCACTTCTGCCGACCCGATTCACCAGGGGCATGTTGAATTGGTTGTCGATGCCACGAAAGCGCTTATAGAGCGCGGCTGGAAGGTGGCTGAGGTTGTGCTGCTGCCGGTTTTCCGCCACCACAACATCAGTGACGGCGTAAAACGTTCGCTGACTCTGACTTTTGAGCACCGCTTCGCCATGTGCCAGATTGCCGCCGATGAGATTCGCATTTTGCTCGAGGGTTTCGTCCCTGAAGTTAGCGTGAGTGACCTGGAGCGTGAGTTGGTTTGGAAGATCAACCGACCAAACTTTACTGCAGAAACCATGGAGGTTTTGCGTAATCGGACCACACCGGATATTGAGCTTGCTTTTCTTATTGGAGCAGACAGCTTTGTCGGGGAGCAACCTGCTTTTGCGCAATGGTTTTGCTGGGAAAATCTGATAGAAGATGTCATGCTGGTGGTCAGCCCTCGAAAAGGTTTTGACCCAAACGAGCAATTTCTGCAGCATATCACCGAATTGGGCGGCAAGGTGGTCTACCTGCAAGAGATCGATGTGCTCGACATCTCTTCCAGCGAGATTCGCGTCAGGCTCGAAGAAGGCGCTGACCCAGTAGCTCTGGCAGCAGAAGGGCTGCTTAGCCCCGGACTTGCTGCTTACCTGGCTGAAAATGACATAATCAACACCTGGAAGCAAATTGATTCTAAGTCACCAGTCCAGGTAGTCACAGAGAAGATCACCGCGGAAGACAATCTTGAAACCCGCATAGGAAAACACCTTTATCAGCAAAAATTCACCATCGGACTGGCAGAAAGCTGCACTGGTGGTCTGATTGGTCACCGCATCACCAACGTGCCAGGCTCTTCCGATTACTTTATGGGCAGCATTGTTTCCTACGCCTACCAGTCAAAAGTGAACCTGCTCGGCGTCAGCTGGGATACCCTCCAGAAACATGGTGCCGTCAGCCGCGCGACCGTGATCGAGATGGCAAAGGGTGCACGCAAGGCGTTTAATTGCGATCTGGGGCTCTCGGTCTGCTGCATTGCCGGACCAGGCGGTGCCACCACCGACAAACCGGTCGGCACAAGCTGGATCGCGCTTTCCACGCCCGAGGATGACCGGGCATACCATTTTTTGCTGCAGGGCGACCGTGAGTCGGTCAAAACACAACTGGCGCAAAAAGCATTAGAAATATTGGGGGAATACCTGGAAGAGTGCGCTGGTAATGGCGCAACCGCTGACTAATGAACGAGCGCTCCCCGGAAGAGCAGCGAGAGCTCGAAGAAGAAAAACTTCGTGCCAGGCAGATACGCTGGCCCGCATTTATGCCTTTCTTCTGGATGGGGCTCGCGGCGGTCATGGGCTCATTTGCCGCGGACTTGTTCGAATTTCCGTGGTATTGGTGGACTGGGTTATTGATTGGGTCCTTACTCCTCGCCCTGCTCAAGCACAAAGACCACAATGCGGTGCAAACAATTCGGGTGTTTCCGGTATCACTGGCACTGGCTGTCTTCTCATTAACGGCTATGCTCTACCAGGTGTCTTTACCCCGAGCTGAACCCGATAACCTGCTTTATTATCACAACCGGGGGGTGGTTACCATCAATGGAATCGTGGTCGAACCACCCGAGCTCAAGCAAAACAGCTTACAGATAGTGGTGGAATCGCAATCGCTACGGGCTGAAGACCTGGCTGTTCGCGAACCGGAAGTCGTTGGCAGAGTTATTTTTTACCTGCCATTAGGATCAGACCTGCAGTATGGCGACCTTGTCGAAATTACCGATGAGTTGATTCCACCGGATGAGGGAGTGAATTTTTCGTGGCGTGAATACCTGAAACACCAGGGAGTCTACTCAACCATGGAGTTTCCCCGTTTACGGCTGATTGCGAGAAACCAGGGCAATCCTTTGATGACTGTGCTTTACCGCCTGCGGGACAACGGCGGACAAGTTTTGAGCAAAATTTTCCCAAGCCCGGAAGACAGTTTGCTCAAAGGCATTCTACTGGGCGATGAAAGTTACATATCTCCAGCGCTCTCTACTGCTTACCGACTGACAGGCACCAGCCATATCATCGCGATCTCGGGTTTCAACATGTCGGTTTTGGCTGGTTTGGTGAGCTTGTTTTTCACCCGGCAGTTCGGACGTAAACGCGGCGCGATGGTTACCATTTTCCTTTTGGGTGGATACAGCTTGCTTGTTGGCGCGAGCGCATCGGTTGTGCGAGCCGCATTCATGGGGTCTTACGCCGTCCTGGGCAGTTCCATCTCTCGAAAAGGCAATACGCTTAATAATCTGGGGGTTAGCACGCTCTCAATGGTGCTGCTCAACCCACACCTGCCATGGGATTTGGGCTTTCAGTTTTCGGTGATGGCAACGCTTGGTTTGTCGCTTTTTGCCGGTCCGTTGCAAGCCAGGCTGGAAGGTTGGCTTAGCGATCGAATGGAAGAAAATGTAGCCCTGGCGCTAAGCAGCCTGGTATCCGAAACATTTTTGCTCACGATGGTCGCCCAGGCTTTGGTTTTACCGCTGAGTATATGGCACTTTAACGAAGTGTCGTGGCTGTTTGTCATCGCAAACCCATTGATCTTGCCAGTTCAGCCCGCTGTGATGGTTTTGGGCTTATTTTCGATGGGCGCGGGGCTGTTATGGCTGCCGCTGGGTCAAGCCCTGGCATGGTTGACCTGGCCTTGGGTGGCTTACAGTAACCGCATGGTTTCCTGGCTGGCTAGCCTGGCACCTGTAACCTGGTCCTTGCCTCGTTTTAGCCTTTTTTGGGTCGTTCTATATTATCTGGTTTTATTCCTGGTAGTATTTCGCCCTAAAATCCGTGAGTGGACTAAAACCATCCTTCGCCCTGCCTACATCCTGCCGGCGTTGGGTGGGCTGGCGCTGGTGGTTTGGTTGGCGGTTTTTTCAGCTCCGGATAGCGACCTTCACCTCTATATCCCTAACAAACCCGATCAAACCTTCATGCTGATCGAAGCCGGACATGGGCAAACCTTGCTGGTTTCCGGCAGTGCCGGAACAGACAGCCTGGTAGATGAGATTTCGAAGCAGCTGCCTTTGTTTTCAAACCAGCTGGATGTTGTGATTATCCCGAATTGCGGTCGGGCATCACTCTCGGGTCTGTTTGTATTGGCATCGAAGCTGGAGATTGGGCAGGTGCTCTGGGGCTGTGAGCCCAACAGCAGTCAAACCAGCCGAAATCTTCAGTCCATGTTTGAACAGAATTCCATTGAACAGATTGCGATTTCGACAGGGATGCTGCTTGGTAACGGACCATTAGAGCTCCTGTTTCAGCCAGGCGAAAAGGGACTCAACGGTTTTCAGCTTGATTATGGGCATTTTTCTGCGGGGGTATTATTGCCCGGTATTGCCTTGGAAGACTGGACCGGAGCACCTCTATGTGAAAGCTTAGCCTCACCTCAGCAGCAAAGCAGCCTCTACCTGACCTGCAATATCGGCAGAGTTTTGTCGAATTCTGACATAAATACTCCTGAAAGCGTACAATCATTAACAAGTTGGTCTGAATTGATCAGCGATGGTTCTGAACTAATGTTCATGGATCCCTGAGCGCTTAAACTCCGGGATCTTCGCAGTATAAAACGCCTTTAATTAAAGAAATTATCACTGATTGGGAGGTTTATATTGACTTTAACAAATCAAGCCAACTATGCCTTTAGAGCCATGATGTTTTTGACCAGGGAAAACACCGGTGAGTGGATTTCTTCTGCCGTGGTCGCTGAGGCAATGGACATACCGCGCATGTTCCTTTCCCGAATCAATATGCAGCTTGTCGATGCTGGTCTGATAAAATCCCGCCGGGGCGCCGGCGGCGGAATCAAATTGGCAAAAAATCCGGAATCGATTAGCTTGTATGAGGTCCTTGACGCAATTGATGGACCCTTAATCCTCGATAAATGCCTGGGAAGTCCTGAAGAACCCACATTTCCTATGGCGGATCAATACAGGAGCTTTTTTCAGGACGCCCAGAAAATACTGGTCGATAAATTTTCACAGACCAGTTTAAAAGACCTGGTAGAGGATCATCACAGCGAAGACTCAGGTTAACAGCGAGTCTGTTCTGGGTTGATTCTGTAGATTCCCCCCTTAATTCTGGCAAGGGGGATAAAATAGCCTTTGAGTAACCGATTTCAGGGTCTGTCTCACCGTGGAAAGACTCATTAAAGTTCAATAGGAGATTTTATGTCAAAAAGGCTCGCCCGTTTTCTCACCCTACTTCTTGCTTTAATCATTTCTTTTTCTCTGATCCAGTCTGCACCTGTGCAGGCTGAAGAACCCGTTTATGATCAGCAGGTATTGATCATCCATTATCAGGACCGCGACCAACTGGCAGACCTGGCAAACCGTTATGACGTTGTTGAAGTCGATTCTGAGACTCAGACTGTGAAAATATTCAGCAACCAGATCACCCGCGACGCACTGACGGCTGAAGGTGTTGGCTGGATCGTTGACCAGGCATACACGGCAGAGATCAACACCGTGGTAAAACCTCTGCCAGGGCAGATCAGCGGCATCCCCGGCTTCCCCTGCTACCGGACGATCGCGGAGGTTTTTGATGCTGCTGATGGATTAGCCGAAAACTATCCAGATTTGGTAGAAATTAAAGATATCGGTGATTCGTGGGAAAAAACGCAAAATTCGAATGCCGGCTGGGATATGGAAGTGCTCTTGTTGACTAATCGTACTGGTTCGTTGCCTAAGTCAGACGCTTTTATCATGAGCGGCATCCACGCCCGCGAATGGGCGCCGCCAGAACTGATGCTGCGAATGGCAGAATACTTGCTTGAAAATTACGAAACCGATGCCGATGTCAAATGGCTGCTCGATTACAACCGCATTCACCTGGTGTTGTTGACCAATCCGGATGGGAGGCTTCAGGATGAAGCCAACACCTCCTGGCTCTGGCGTAAAAACACGAACAACAACTACTGCACCGGTGGCACAGGTTCAGAAGGACGCGGTGCAGATTTGAACCGCAATTTTCCATTTGCCTGGGAAGGCGCCGGTTATCAATGTAGTGAAACCTATCCCGGTGCTTCGGCGGGCTCTGAACCTGAAACCCAGGCAATCACGGCTTACGTTAGCTCTGTCTTCCCTGATCAGCGCGGACCCAACCCAACCGACCCGGTTAACGAGCTGACCGCC
>Ga0209510_1001827_pt1 | contig 23057 bp, 13 predicted proteins | sample BiotimSIPDNA_FD_185749 | JGI IMG/M metagenome (GOLD analysis project Ga0209510, IMG submission 185749) | Anaerobic biogas reactor microbial communites from Washington, USA - Biogas_R1 time_0 SIP DNA (SPAdes) (version 2) | ecosystem: Engineered > Bioreactor > Anaerobic > Unclassified | place...
AGCAGTAATAGTTATATATATCGTAGCACTGCTTGCCGACCAGTCTGAGCCATCATTGGAACTATAGGTAAATGAATCAGAACCATACCAGTTAGATTCTGGGATATAAACTAACTTGTAATTGATTTGGGAAGCAGCAATTTCGAAAGGTAAATCGCCAATTCTCAATGTATCAGCATTGCCTGATGGGCCAAACAGTAACACACCATGCTGCGGAAATGTTTCAACGCGAATACTTCCCAGATTGTCATTTTTATCCACATCCTCAAAAGGATTGGGTTTTGTTGAAAAAGTAGTTGTAAGGAATGAGAGTTTTTCATCTTCCTTGCCAGAAACATAAATATCGTTTGCTACCGGCGGGGCATTAACATATTCAAACCGAATTGTAGCCCAAGTGGTATCCTGCCCGTCAGATGCACCCCACGACACTTCAACAACCCCATTATAAGCAACTGAAGGTGTATACGTTACCGAAGTGATCTGATTAAATGGAATAGTTCTAACCGAAGCACTTCCATTGATTTTAAATGTGCCTTTTGTGCCTGAAGGAACATTTAGCAAAAACGTTGTAAAAGAATCGTGAAGGTCTAGGTCGAAATAATTTGAAAAGAACTCATTTTTAGCTATAGTTTGTTCCGAATCTTCAGCCAGCCCTGAACGTATAATGTCATTAATTTGTGGCGGTTTATTTTTGTATACAACAGTGATCCTGCCCGCTGCTGTACCCCAGTTAATCCCGTCGAAACCATTCCATAAAAACGAAACAGAATTTTGGTTATACCCCAGAGGTAGCTCAACGCTAAATAGTTTACTTCCTATTTCGGCACTGGCATATTTTGTATTAGGCTGAACAGGTGCCCCATTGAAATTTAACACCGAACGGGAGGAAGCAGGAATTGAAACAATCTGAATTGAATCGAGTGTAAAGCCTGGAAATGTTGGATTCTTTATGTATTTTATAAATGTATCCAACCGCATAACAGCTACCTCATTCTCGGCCACTTCTATAATAAAATCGAGTGGAATTGGAGGTTCAGGTTTATCGAGAACCACAATATTTATAGCGGCACCTTGCAATCCAAATTCTGAACCATCGGAAGCATTCCAACCAAAAGAAGTAGTTCCAAACCAACCCATTGGAGGGTGGTATTCAAGCATTCCTGCCTGACTGAACGGAAATTCGAAAGGCTGGGTTACTTTAGCCCCGTTAAAAAAGAGAGCTCCCGTGTCAGGCAAAGAAGTAATCCGGATCGAACTAATCGCTTGCAAATCTTTATCGGTGTAATGGCGCAAAAACGAATCGGGTCGGAAAGAATAATTTATTCCCTCAAAGAATTGAACCATAAAATCACTAACAACCGGGGGGTTGTTAAGTACCTGTAAAGGCTGAGTGATCTGATCGGTACAACCTGTAGCGTCGGTAACTTCCAACGTAACCGAATAGTTTGGATCGATCAATTCATAAACAACATTTTGAGGATCCCGCTCGGTGGAAGTTGAGGGTTGTCCTCCTATGAACGACCACTGCAAAGCATTTATTGATGCCGTTGAAACCGACAAATCGGTAAAATCAACAGCGTCGCCTCGGTATACGGGTTGCGGTTCGTAACCGAAGGCGGCCTGTAGATTATTGATAGTAACAATGCGGAATACCGAATCGGAACATTGTTTGTCGTCGGTGGCAACAAATAACACATTCATTTGCTGCCCACGTGTATCTTTACTATATGTATGTGTAGTATTCTGACTTAACGAGCCTATACCATCACCAAATTCCCACTCATAAGAAGTTATTGCTCCATTGCTGGAGCTTGCTTGCCCTTGAAAATCTGTTTCGGTACCCGCGCAAACGAGTTCACCAACAAGGGGTGCGTTTATGGCGGCACTGATATTTTCGATATCGTATATTGTCATCCAAACCGGAGAAGTAACAGTATCGGTACAGCCCAACCGGTTCGACACAATAAGTTCAGGTTGATATTGTCCCCAATTAGGGTAAGCAAATTCCACACTATCTTTATCTGAAGTGCTTCCCGGCATAAATGTCCACTGCCAGCGGGTAATTTCAACCGTGTCCTTAGGCGCCGGAACACTACGATCGATGAAAGTAACCGGCACTCCCTGGCAAATCTCTAAATCACTGATTTCCATTGCACCAACAGGTGGCACACTGGTGTAAATTTTCTTTTTCTGATCGTTGCTTTCACCAAACTTCTCAAAGGTATAGCTCCCACAAACATTGCTGGTTAGCACAACACTTGGGCGTGCAAAACCTGCATTATTGTACCGGTAGCTGGTATCGTGTGCAGCAATTGCGTCATTGAATGGATAGGCATAATTTGGGTTTCCGTCTCCAAAGTCCCAGGTTATCGAGTCTACATCATCCATCTCGGTGAGTGAAAATACGATTTCGTTGGGAGAACATCTGGGAATCGGGTTGTATTGCAGTTTGGCATACGCCCCTTCAACATGAATATAATCTACTTTAGGACTTGATGTTACAACGCATCCGTTATCAAAATATACCTGAAGAGAAACAGTATAATCTCCAGGCGTATAATATTTGTGAACAGGCTCGGATGCTGGCTGGGTGTCATCGCCATAATTCCAAATATAAGCAACGGCATTTGTCCCAGTAGCATCTGGAATGAAAGTTGCGATTGCCGGGGCACACCCAATATTTGTTTCTGTAGCAGAAAAACCTGCAGAAATGTTTATCACATTTATGGTTTCAGAATATGTTCTTTCGCACCCACCGGGAGCAACAACACGCAAATTAACGGTATAACTTCCCGCAACATCGAACGAATATGCGAATTCAGTTTCAGCTTTAACCTGCTCCCCTTTCCCATCTCCAAAATCCCAATAATACGTAAGCCCCTGACCTTGCGAACGATTATGGAAACTTACCGCGGTTGAATTACATAAATTCTGATCGTAGGCAAATTTGGCATCAAATGATTGAATAGAAATGAGGTTATTCACAGTCAATTCCGAAGAACATCCGTTGCTATCTGAAACTCTTACCATTACTGAAAAGATAGAATCCCGGCTATATGGGTGAGACACCGAGTTTGAAGCCATCGTTGCGTTTGTTCCGTCGCCAAACTCCCAATAAAAACTTACCGGAACTCCATCGTCTCCAGGTGTTTTGCTCACTTGGGCAGTGAAGGTTACATCACGGTCACAGACTGGTTGTGGTAAATACGATATTCCGTCAATAATTGGGCCTTTAACCTCTATAGCATTATCCATTTCGGATGAAAAAGAACAAGCACCTGCTGCCCCATAAATCTGAACAGCAACAGCATAATTCCCAGGCGTTTGAAAGGTATGGATCACTGCTGCTAAGGAAGATTGCCTAATTATTGTGCCATCCCTGAAATCCCAAACCACCGAATCGACCGCAAAATTTGATGAAAATTGAGAATCGTCGAGTGTAAATTCAACCTGCAAGGGCGCACATCCGCTTAAAACCTTGGGCTGAATTATCTCAACATCATCATTAAATTCATAGAGGATAATTTCTTGTTGATAGATATCAGAACAATAAGTATCGGGATCAGTTGCCTCCAACGTAACCACATACGTACCGGGCGCGCTGTATTTGTGCAACGGATTTTTCTCAGTGCTGCTGGTTCCATCTCCAAAATTCCACGAATAATTAGTTGTAGCACCAACATTATTGGTAGTTTGGTTTGAAAAAGCCACATCGAAAATGTTACAGAACGATGAACTTACCGTAGAGAATGTAGCTTTAGGCCCGTCAATATGAATGTCGGAGACTCGATATGGTGCTGATTCGCAGCCATTGTCAATGGCAACTACATCGATATAAAAGACACCAATATTTTTGAAACGATAATTAAACGTGTGTATTGGAAAGGTAAGAGCACTCACCGTAATGACCGTATCGGGATAAACTATAAAACGCAGAGAGTCGGTTCCGGCAGGAACTTCGACCTGCAAGCTAATCCCTGTAGGATAACAACGATCGGGTTGATTAAGAGTAACATTATTAATAACCAGAGGATTGGAAAAACGAACTGCATTAAAAAGCACACGTTCGTAAAAACACCCGGAAGCCGTACGAACCCTTACCTTAACAGAATAAACGCCGGGTAAGGTATATGTATGAGCAGCCTCAGAAGTTGCAGTAAATGCATCATAGGTACCGTTATTGTCGAAATCCCAGGAGAATTCAACAGGTTCATCGTATGCCGAGCTGAACACTGCCGAAAAGCGGGTTTCCCCTGCCGGAGAACAACCATTAACCGCACCGCTCAGAATAATATCGCTAATACTTGACTCTGAAATAAGAATCGATTTATTGATTGAATCGGAACAAATTCCATTAGCAACAACCAAACTAATGCTGTAATTTCCGGGAGCAAGATCAGTAATTTCTGCCGGTTGTTGACCTGTAACCATGATCCACGGCGAAGCATTACGACGATAATACCATTTCCATGAAGTTAAGTTGAAAGTCGATTTACTTTTATCTGTCAACGCAAGAGACATCGTCCCCGCGCAATCACCTTGATATTGGGCAACAAAATCAGCCTCAATATTTTCGACCAAAATATTACGGGTAATAACACGTTCGCAGCTATCAGTGAATTTGGCATATAACGTAGCCGGGAAATTACCTGCCTCGGTGTAAGTCCACGTTGGGTCTTGCCCCGATGCATCGATAGTCCCATCACCGTCAAAATCCCAGGTTCGCGAAACAATGGTTGAAGAAACATTATCGTCGAACGAAAAGGTTGTACCCAGACATGCCTGACTGGGAGTAACGCTAAAAAAGGCGCTATTGTTGCTATTGAACAACACGGTATCGACAAAGGCATCAGACTGGCAACCTTGTTCTGAAACAGTTACCAAAGAGACTATATGATTACCCGTAGACGTAAAGTTGTGAACGTAAGGTATATCAAGCGTATTGATTTGTTGCCCATCCACAGTCCATGTAGCCGACTTAACAGTACTTCCAACGAGTGCGGTTTCGCGGGTAAAAGAAGTTGGCGAAGGTTCGCAAGCGTTACCTTTCAAGAACGTAAATGAATTTTCGGGTTTATCATACACCGTAAAAAGGTTCTCAGCTTTCACTTGCCCCTTGCACCCGTTCGCGTCGGTCACTGTAAGGTCGATAGTATAAACGCCATCTTTCAAGCCCTCAATCACGGTAGAATTTGAAACCGATGCATATTGTTGCTGATCAGTGAATTGATTGGAAAACCATTGATAATATTTTGCCCCGGAGGGACTCGCGGTTAATGTAACTTGAAAAGGTTCACATGCATCAACTAAGGGTGAGCGGCTAATTGCAGCAGCAGGTAAAGGGTAAACAGTTATTTGATCGGAATATGTGTAAGTTGTTGAATTATATACAAAAGAAAGGGTAACGGTATAAGTTCCAGGAGAGGCATAAACTGCTGCAGTATTATCGGCATATTTAGAGGAATTGCCATTCCCGAAATCCCAGTTATAAGTAACCCCGGCATTTACTTCTGACTTATTCGAAAATTTAACGTATTGAGTACCACAACCTCGCTGTACACTCATAGAAAAAGCTGCATACGGACTACTGGTATCATGAACAATGATTTTAAAATTTAAGGATGAAGAATACTGACCATCACTTGCAAGAACGGTAACATTGGCCACTTGGGGCGCTGCTACCACACCACTAATTATATTTCCCGATGCCGTAAGTCCTGTCGGAAGTCCAGTAATGGTAAGCTGGAGGGGATCATTATTTTCGTCTCGAAAGGCATTTGACGGAATTGCACATGAAAAAACCTCTCCCGCCCGGGCATGCTGATTAGGAATTCCTAAATCGGGTACCGGGGGAAGATTTTGCGCATGAGTTGCCAAAACAGCAAAAAGCAGGCTGAAAAACACAACCCACTGCCCAAACTTATACCAGCTTACACTTCCGCACTGTCTCATTCATTTCTAACTTCATGACTCCAGGACATTCCGCAACCGCCCCAAAGCCTCACCTGTAATGGAAAAGAGAGTTCAACTATAATTCTCAAGATCGAATTTCCCTACCACACTTTTTTATAGTGCTAAAATATAAAAAGTTCGTTAAGGTGAGTAATATTTACGTGTTTAATTCATAATAAACCCGTTATTTCGGGTTATATCCATTTCAATTCCCTTTTCGGCACAAAAAGGGAATTGTGAAAAACACTCAATAATTAATATCTCATACCTTGTGATACTATTTATTTGCAATAATCTGAAAAACAAGTGTAACAAATTCACTGCGCGTATAAAAACTAAGAAGTAAGGAAAAAAAATATGATTAAGGAAAACGACTGCAAAGAAATGAAAGGATTTTGTGAATTTTTATTTTGTGAATAACGGTTTGTATGTTACTTTTGCAGCTCAAATAAAGTTCGGGGTGTGGCGCAGCCTGGTAGCGCACGCGTCTGGGGGGCGTGGGGTCGCAAGTTCAAATCTTGTCACCCCGACAAAAAATCAAAGGGTTAGCAACTAGTTGCTAACCCTTTTTTAATGCATTCTAGCAACCTGTCCGAAAATAAAAATGATTTTAAAATCTTCTTATCAAAAACACAATATTCATCTCTCATGGTCAGTCTTCGTAAGCCAATAAAATGAAAACTAATTATTTGTTTGAATTGTGAACAAAATTAGTTTACTTTATAGTCAAGTATAAACCCAATTATCTGACATCTAAAACATAAACAACCATGTTCCAACCAAAACTAGAGCGTTTGTTGCGTTTGATGATGCTTCTAACGTCAAACTCCACAAATACGTTGGCTCAACTTGCCGATAAGTTGAACACATCTGAAAGAAGCATCTACCGATATATCGACACCTTTAAGGAAGCCGGATTTGTAATCAAGAAGAATGGCAACGTGTTCCGAATTGATAAATCCTCGCCATACTTCAAGGATATCAGCCAATTGGTGCATTTCACCGAAGAAGAAGCTTACATACTGAAAAGCGCCATCGAGAGCATTGACGAGAACAACCTGATAAAACAGAACCTGAAAAAGAAACTTTACACGGTTTACGATTATAATATATTGGCCGAGACTGTTGTAAAAGGCAAAAATGCTTTTAACGTGAACAAGCTGGTTGAAGCCATTGAGCAAAAAAAGAAAGTACTTCTAAGGAATTACAGTTCGGCAAACAGCAACGAGGTAAGCAACCGAATTGTTGAACCTTTTAAATTCACAACCAACTACATACAGATTTGGGCTTACGAAGCATCAACACGAAAAAACAAGCTATTCAAAATATCGAGGATTGCAGAAGTTAACTTACTGCCCAATGATTGGGAATTTGAAAACGAACATAAAACCGGGTTCATCGATGTTTTCCGCATAAGCAGTGAAAATCAGGTTGACGTGAGTATTGAACTTAGCCTACGGGCAGCAAACCTATTGGTAGAAGAGTATCCTTTAGCCGAAAGGCACCTCGAAAAACTGGCCGACAATAAATGGAGATTTAACACTCAGGTATCAAGTTTCGAAGGGATTGGACGATTTATTATGGGACTGATGAACGAGATTGCTATTGTTTCGCCCCAAGAACTAAAGGAATTTATATACACGAGATTGAAACAAAATTTAAACAATTTACAGTAACAATTTTACACTTTGACACAAGCTGTCAAAACCCTACCATACATTTGTTCAATATAAACAACAATTAACAAATGGAGGATACAATTATGAACGACAGGCATTTTTCAAATTTCAACATTGCAGGCTTCACCTACTATGATGGCATTGAAGTGTTTAGCGAATTAAAAATTGGAACACTACTCACGATGGTAGCCGAGCCCAACAACAAGTACGATCCCAGTGCCGTGGCAATTTATTACAACGACAAAAAACTAGGCTTTGTACCGCGCGAAAACAACGAATTACTGTTCAAGTTTATGGAACTAGGACACAAAGAGTTGTTTGAGATCCGCGTGAACCGAATTTCGCCAGAATCGCATCCCGAGAAACAAATTGGTGTAATTGTAAGGATAAACGAGAAAAATAAAAATGAAAACCCTTCTTCTTGACTAAGACAAAATTGGTTCTCGCAGATTACGCTAATCTCACAGAATACATTCCAGAATGGAATGATTTTATCTGCGCAATCAGTGATATCAGCGAGAAATAAAATTTCGAGCAGAAACAAGGATATTCTTTAAATTAATAAACAGTCGTATAATGAGATTCAAAATCAGTTTTAATCGTACCGGCAAGCAACGCATGCTGCCAATGGATTACCAGTATTACCTTGGTGCATGGATTTACAAGGTAATTGGAAAAGCCGACCCCGGTTTTGCAACATTCTTGCACGAACAAGGGTATTCCGACGGCAATAAAAATTTCAAACTATTCGGGTATTCTCCGCTGAATTTTGGAAAACCAATACTTTGGAAAGAAAAATCGCTGTTCGAAATAAATGCAAATACTCTAACCATTGAAGTTGGGTTTTACATACCCGATGCTGCCGAGCGCTTTATTGTGGGGCTTTTCACCCAACAAGAAGTTTTCGTGGGCGACCGTTTCAATGGCATCGACCTGACTGTATCGCAGGTAGAACGCCTCCCCGACCCTACTATTACCGAAACACAACAATACCGGGCACTTTCACCCGTGGTGGTAAGCATTATGCCCGAAGGAGAAAAATATGCCCGTTACCTTGCCCCCACCGACGAAGACTATACCATGTTACTAAAAAACAACCTAGTGCAAAAACTGAAAACAATACCCAATACTCCCGTCCTGCCTATCAACTTCGAATTTGATTTTGAATTAAAAGGCAGCTCTAAATCGAAATTGGCAACCATGAAACCCGGCACCGCGCAACAAAGTAAAGTGCGGGGTTATGTGTTCGATTTTGAACTTAAGGCCCCCTTGGAAATACACCGTTTGATCGTTTCAAGCGGCATTGGCGAAAAAAATTCAACTGGCTTTGGATGGGTTGAAGGAGTAAAATAAACAGGACGAAATGCAAACAATTGAAAAGCTTGAACACGGACAATTTTACCACATCTACAACCACGGGGTTGGCGAAAGGAATTTATTTCGCGATGCCAATAACTACGAATACTTTTTGGAGCTGTATGACAAATATGTAACGCCAGTAGCCGATACGTATGCGTGGTGTTTGATGCCTAACCACTTTCATGTGTTGGTGCGGATAAAGGACGTTGAAGAATGTTTAAACCTGACAGGTTTCGAAAACCTGTCAGGTTTAAAACCGCTACATCAACATTTTTCAAATTTGTTCAACGCATACACAAAGGCCCTCAACAAATACCACCAAACCCGCGGCGCGCTATTCGAACGCCCGTTTAAACGTAAACTAATCGACACCAACGAATACCTGCGACAGGTTGTGGTTTACATACACAACAACCCCGTTCATCACAGGTTCTGTAAGCACCCGTTGGAGTATCCTTGGAGCAGCTACCTAACGTGCACCTCCGACAAGGCAACGAAACTAAAACGAAACGAAGTAATAGCCTGGTTTGGCGGAAAGCAAGAATACGAAAAAGAACACCGCAAGAAAATTGACATGAACGAAATGGACAAGTTATTGGAACTATAAACCTGTCAGCGTGCGAAGCTCCTGACAGCGTTTGGATGTTGAACGAACAGTGAACTATACAACGCCGACTGGTCTAACGGCGATGTCGGGTTTGCGCAACTTCCAACAAAACCTGTCAGCGTGCGAAGCTCCTGACAGCGTTGGTGGAAGAAGGTTGAATGAAAAATAAGAAAACCTATAATGTATCAATATGATTAAAGAAATTTGCCAATTTGTGGAAACACTAGAAGAGCAAGCTCCCGATCTATTTGAAGAAGGAGCCAAGCTCAAGGAAGGTATTTACGTTGCTTTGGACATCGCTCTGGAGGATGGTAAATATGTACTCAAGAATGTTGATGAAAACGGAAATATCTTAAACGAAGATATTGGCCTCTTTACGAAGAAAGAGGAACTAACTCCTTTTTTCGAAAAATGCAGGAAAGTATTGCAATTGTCAAATCCTGTTGATAAAAATAAAATATTTAATCCTAATCTTAAGATTTTCAACGTTACTTGTTCTCCTTATGCTGTTGGATTCACCAAGAAAGGGATAATCAACAACATTGAAAAAATACGTAAAGATGGAACTACTGTTGGTAAAAGCGGTATTCTAAATGAGCTTACTAAGCAATACCTAAAAAAAGCCGAAGAGTATGTTGAAGAAGGGCAATCTAGTGCTTGGTTCAATGCTTTAAAGTCATGGCTAACAGTATACTTTTGGGAACTTGTTGATAAAATTGGATTCAATGATTTAAAAGACGGGTATGTAATTGTTTTCTTTCATAAAGAAGTACCGATAGTGCAATACAAAAAGCCTTATTTAAAATATGTTGGTGAAAATGTTTTTAATAAAGCTGAGTTTAATACCTCATATCAGGATATTATCTATGGAGTAAGCGACAGTCTTAATACATTTAATGACAAAAAACGCTTTCTTAAACATCAATCTGCCAGTTTTAGATTTAACTATCGAGTACATGGTGAAGATGCGCAGTTGGTTCTAAAATTCTATCAACTAAGCAAAAACAAGCAACTTCCTAACCCTCTTCCGATCTTTGTTGATAAAGAAGAAGCAAACTTAAATGCAGATGTAGTCAAACTTTTCAACAATGAAAGAGTTTCTGGGTATTCTGAGATCATTCGGTCACTACTAGATCTTCGAAAAACGAACCTTCAGAATTTCTATCTTATGTTTGTTCAGAAAGGTCAAATCATTGATCTGGATTTTGTGCCTGTTTTTAAATACACGTTGAAAGATAAAGAAGAAAATGATTTCACGTTAAAGGAGATGTTTGGGACAGAGCCAGTCATGTATTTCAACAGTAAAGATCACAACGTATTTGATTTTCAATTTATGGTTGTGAATCCTATTTTCAACAAGCAACTGGTACAGGAAACCAAAGCGGGTGCCTTGTGGATTAAATACTTCGACGATTTAGAAATAAAGCCCGATTATGGTTTAACCGATGCAATCTATAATCTCCTTTACAAATATCGTAAAGCATGGTACGACTTCATTTACAAATCGAAACAGCAGACAATTACCATGACCATGATAGATGAAATGTTCAAGGATTCCATTATTGATGATTTGAGGCATGATGAAGAATTAAAGAAAACAGCACAAATGCGAAAGAAGCTAAGCCTCTGGTTTGGCTTACAACCTTTATTCGATAACAATTTTAAAACTAATAGTATGGCAAATAAAACCGTTGAATTACAGACGAAGATTCGGGAGATTGCCCAAACCGAATCATTTCACATCACAACCGATGATGAATTCGCTTTTGCAGCAGGGCAGCTTATTTGGAAATTATTGATCCAAAGTGAATCGGCTAACCGATCGCACGCACTACTTGAACCGTTCTTGCAAAAAACAGAACCTGTTCTGTTTAAACAAGCCATTGCGAGCACGTTCAATATGTACAAATACAAGTTTGCACTCTATCCTACTAAGTATGAGTTCGATAAACTGCTTAGTGAAGTGATGGGATATGATCCTGACATTTTAAATATGAAGGAACACTTGCCAATGATTTTGGCGGGTTATTTTTCCGAATCAATTTTCAAGAAACAATAATCATTAAAACAAATCAATATGACTTATTCAAAAAGAATTTTCGGTGCAGCGATAATAAAAGCAATAAATGCAAACTATAACGCTGATTTTTCTGGTCAACCAAGAACACTCCCGAATGGAGTGGTTTATGCAACCGATAAAGCATTGAAATATGCAGTAAAGAATTTTTTGAAAGAAAACTATTCTTCCGAAAAGGTTTTCTACTTCAAACGTTTCAATGAAGAATTCATTCCGTATAGTTTGGATGATGCATTTGCAACTGCTTTCCCTGAGCATAAAGATGAAAAAGACAAAAAAATTATTGCAAAAGATCTTCTTAGTTGCATTGATATACGATTGTTTGGGGCAACTTTTGCCAAAAAATCGAAAACTAACAATGTCGCAATCTCTGTACACGGTCCAGTACAAATTACACATGGTGTAAATATTTGGCACGAAAACAATTTCTATTCGGAACAGATTATGTCGCCGTTCAGAAATCCGAATGAAGCAAGTGAAGACAATTCAGCCACTACTCTTGGCCGTCAAAGCCGTTTGCACGAAGGGCATTATTTGCATCATTTTTCTGTGAATCCGAAAAATTTGGAAGATATTACCGAATTGGCAGGAAAAGACACGAAAGTGCTTTCTGTCGACGACTTTGCCAAGCTGAAAGAAGCTTTGCAAAAGGGAGTCACTTATTACGATTCGGCCGCCAAAGCAGGTTGTGAAAATGAATTATTGGTTTGGGTTACTTTAAAACCAGAATCCAAACTCGTGCTTCCCAATTTCACGCAGTTGATGAAAATGGACAAAGAAAAAGTGGACGGCAAAGTCCAACTTGATTTGGCTGAGTTGAAAGCTGTTGTTGAAGCAAATACTTCTGAGATTGAATCAATCGAAATCAGTTTGAATCAAGCATCGATTGTGGTAAAGAATGCGCCACAAAACGCAACAGTTAAAAGTTTGTAGAAATTAATTATCCCTGACAGAGTTTGAAACCCTGTCAGGGATCAACAACCGAAATATGGAAAAATTAGTTTCAATTAACATTAAATCGGATTTTGGTTTTTTGAAGAAACCCGACACCAACGATCCGATTTATCTGACCTTCAATATGCTTCATAAACCATCCCTTTTAGGAATTCTCGGAGCTATTATAGGCGAAAAAGGGTTTCAAAAACATGGCGAGATGCCCGAATACTACAGAAAGCTTAAAGGCGTAAAAGTATCAATTGCGCCATTAGAAGAAAATGGTAAAGTCTATCACGAGAATGGAAATTTCTCCAAGACTATTATCAAATACAACAATACAACTGGATTGGCAAGCGAAGAAGAAGGTGGCAACCTAATGGTTACAGAGCAAGCATTGGTCGCTCCGGCATATAAATGTTGGATTCTGTTAAACCTGGGAAACGAAACAGAAGCAAAACTCTACTGCTATTTAAAAGAAAACAAAGCTGAATATCTGCCCTACCTGGGTAAAAATGAATTTTCGTTGTGGTGGGATAATTTTGAGGAATATGATTATGAATTATTCAGACCGGAAGGCATTTTTAGAATTGATAGCCTTTTTATTAAAGAAATACCAGTCAAAGACGGAAAATATGAGACCCTTTTTCAGCTTGATATATCTTCTACTGAAGGAGCAAATTATTTGTATTTCGAACGTTTGCCAGTACGCTATGAAGAGACTAAATTATTTCAATACGAGTATGAAAATTTTGCATTCACGAACTGGCAATTGAAACAAAATTACAAACTGCCAAGCGAATACACATTGTATAAATTGTCAAGTGATGAAATCATCCAACTGTTTTAAAGTTCATTCGGAGAATCTTTTAATGCTTTTTGATGAGCTTCAAAAGACTTACTATGCCCATTTGTCGCACGACAGAAAGGAAAAGGAAACTCTTTTTGAACACTCAAAGTTGGTCTCAGATTATTGTCTGATGCTGATTGATGCTCATGGAATTGAGATAATAATTGATTCCTTAATTGAGAAACTCAATCAGAACATGCCAATTAAGAATCACAAAGAATTTGAAAGCCTCTTAAAAGAATCTTTTCTGGCAGCTATTATTTATCATGATTTGGGTAAGGTAAACCCTAATTTCCAGGTTTTAAGAATGGAAAACGAATTGTTTCTCCAAGACAAGAATCTTTCAATTCAATCGTACCATTCGTTTTTGGGATCTTACCTCTATGCGAATGTCTTTCTAAAAAGGATATTTGAGAATGAAAAGTTTAGCATTGAAGAAAAATTGCTTTTGTACTTTATAGTTCTTCTTTTTTCCAGTGCAATCATCAAGCATCACAATTCGATTATTGATTTATCATTTGAACTCGATGAGCAACAAGTTGATGATTGTTTTTCATTTTTAAAGACATACAGTATTCAATTCGACAACGGCTTTGGCAAAAATTTCTTTTTAAGTGCAGTAAAGATTCTAGAGGAGGTCAACAAGCTTGTTGAGGACAAACGGGAAGTTTATTTTTCTTTATTCGCAACAACCAAAATACTCTATTCATTATTAACCGCTTCCGATTTTTATGCGACCAACGAGTTCATGACGAAAATCGAAATCGATGAATTTGGCACATTAAGCAAACCCGAAAAGGAAAAACTTATCGAACGGTTCAAAACCGTGAAGCCTTATAACAAAGACTTGTATGAGAAATTGGAACACTACCACTCTATTCCTTTCGAAGAGTTGACTGAACGGAACAATCAAAACTTGAATATCCTAAGGCAAAAACTTACTGCCGAAATGATTTCGAATTTAAGAGAGCACTCCACAAACAGATGCTTTTATCTGGAAGCTCCTACTGGTGCGGGAAAGACAAACTTATCGCTGGCGTTTGCTACCGAGCTAATGAATGTCGATTTCTCGTTAAATAAAGTGTTCTATGTTTTTCCTTTTACCACCTTAATTACTCAAACGTTTAAGTCGATAAAGGAGACTTTAGAGATTGACAACAATTCCATTATTCAACTCCATTCAAAAGCAGGATTTCATGAAAAAGGAGATGGCACGTATGGAAATGAGAAACGTTTATATCTGGACAATTTATTTGTAAATTACCCAATTGCGCTTCTATCGCATGTTCGGTTCTTCGACATACTGAAAGGGAATGAAAAGGAGAGCAACTACTTGTTGCATCGGTTGTGCAATTCGGTTGTAATCATTGACGAAATTCAAACCTATAATCCCGAACATTGGGATAAGATTGTCTATTTTCTTGCCAATTATGCCCAGTTATTCAACATCCGGGTTTTAATCATGTCGGCAACTCTTCCTAAAATAGATGCGTTGCATGAAAACTTGAAAGGATCATTTATTTCTTTGATTTCGAACCGGGATCAATACTTCTCGAATCAGAATTTTGCAGGCCGGGTTTCATTTGACTTTACTTTGGCTGACAAAAAAAGACCAGATAATGAGGAGAAGGAAAACTACCTAATCGAATTGTCTGAATTCATGATTGAAAAAGCAGAACAGTATGCAAGTTCAAAAGATGAAAAAGTAAAAGTCTTGATTGAATTCATTACAAAGAAAACCGCAGCACTGTTTTTCAGTATCATTAATCAGGACTGCCGTTTTGAAGAATACAAAATCCTTTTGCTTTCTGGCGATATTCTTGAATTTAGGAGAAAGCAAATCATCAATTCAATAAAGGAACAAGAATTCCCCAAAGTGATAGTTGTATCAACACAGGTTGTTGAAGCGGGTGTTGATATTGATATGGATTTAGGATTTAAGGATCGTTCGCTAATAGATAGCGATGAACAATTGGCTGGGCGTATCAATCGGAATGCATCAAAAGATAATTGCATTGTCTATTTGTTTGATTGCGACAAGACGAGTACCATTTATGGTTCAGATTCTCGCTACAAAGTACAGCAAACGGATAAAGATATTTTCGACGACTACAAAGAGATTCTTGTAAAGAAGCAATTTCATGCTTTGTACGAAAAGGTATTTGAGCAAAAATCAAAGAATATGAGGAACGTTTTTCATGCTGACAATAGTTACTATCAACATTTTAAAAACTTCAATTTCTCGAAACTCCATGCTGAATTCAAATTGATTGAGGATAATGACAGCCAGCAACTATTTATTCCGATTCCAATTCCTGTTTCTTTCTTTGAAAACATTTCAGATATAGAGAAAATGGAAGCTTTAACAGGGGAAATGGAATATGTAGATGGGGTTAAAGTTTTTGAATACTACGAAAAGCTAATAAAGATGGAATTTGACGACTTTACAATGAAAAGAATCGAATTTAAAAAACTGGGGAGTATCATGTCGCAATTCTGCATTTCAGTATATAGAAAGCAACTTGAAGCTATTGGAGACATGCTGCATCCAGATAAAAGCAAATATGGCTTTCAATATTTATTGAATTGGGATTTATGCTATTCACCTGAATACGGATTCGATTCGAGAAAGGTTGAAACAAGTATATTCATTTAAACCTAACTTAACTATGAAGAAGGGATCCACCGTGATGTTTTGGCATTTCAACTGCTCAAAAAAGAGGAAATCAAAGAACAACCTTATTTCATCATCGACCGCAAATACGACAGCGAGTTGGGCTTGCAGTTGGATGTTGAAGAAAGGAATTTTGATGCGATGATCTTTTAACCCCCCAATCCTGACAGGTTTCAAAAACCTGTCAGGATTGGAAGCAATATCAACACACCAATATACAAACGCTGACGAGGTCTAACGACGCTGTCAGGTTTTGTATCTACACGGTTGTGGGGGCGGCCAAACCCAACAGCGTCCCAAAGGATCTGTCGGCGTTGAGGTCGCATAAACGAAGGACAGTAATCAACACTTGCTGCTTATACGCTTTGAGGCCGCATAAACGAAAAATAATTATTGTTCGCCATTACAACACAATCGACGCTGTCAGGTTGGGGAAAAAACCGTTCTTTGACATACTGAAAATAAACACTTTAACACAATACGTACTCATCTGAATACAAACTGCTCATTTAAACCCGATGGGTTTCGAAAACCTGTCGGGTTTAATAAGCAGATTTGATTATATTTGCTATACATTTTACACGCAAACTATATAAAATCATCAACTTATGGCAACAGCTAATTTAAAAAAACATCTGACTACCCTGTCGAAAGATGAGCTGGTGAAACACATTATCGAACTCGATAAAAAATACAAGACTGTTGAAGAATTCCATCATTTTCTACTGTCGAGCGATTCCAAAAGCACGGTGAAAAAGTATAAAGAGGTAATCGAAAACGAATACTACCCCAAGCGCGGAGAACCCAAAATGCGTCTGTCGGTAGCACGCAATGCAATTGGCGAAGCAAAAAAACTGGGCCTCGATGCCCTATCGCTGGCCGACCTGATGCTTTTCTATGTAGAAACCGGGGTGAGGTTTACCAACGATTATGGCGACATTGACGAAGCATTTTATAACAGCATGGAAAGCATGTATCTTAAAGCCCTGAAATTTATGCACAAAGAACGAATGCTTGAACTTTATCGCACACGCGCCGAATCGATACTTAACAATACCCGGGACATTGGATGGGGATTTCACGATACCTTGGGCGATTATTTCTACGAGTTCTATGATTAACCTCGCGAACGGGTTAAGCTATAATGCGTTGACTAACAATCACCAAATCGCGTAATCATTCATCCATTCAAAACTCACTCATCATGACGACTACCGGAACCCACTTTAACTACTACCTCATTTGCCACCGTAAATTATGGTTGTTTGCCAACGGTATCAACATGGAAAACAACTCCGATTTGGTGTACGAGGGAAAGCTAATTCACGAGAACTCGTACGAAAGGCGAAGCGAAAAATTCGAGGAAGTTGAAATCGGAGGTATAAAAATCGACTACTTCGACCGGAAAAACAATGTAGTACACGAAATAAAAAAATCGGACAAGAAAGAACAAGCCCACGAATGGCAAGTAAAATATTACTTGTACGTGCTCGAAAAGCATGGAGTTATGGGAACAACAGGATTATTGGAATATCCCAGGCTTCATAAGACCCACACGGTTGAGTTAACCGATGCCGACCGGAACGATATTGCCCGTATGGAAACCGAAATTGAACAGTTGATTTCCGCGGAGGGTTGTCCGCCTGCCCTAACACGAAGCAAATGCTCCAGTTGTAGCTACTTCGACTTTTGCTGGAGCGGAGAATGAAATTCTATTGAACTAATTTACAAATTGTAAATTACAAATTGTAAATTGCAAAATGTAACTTAAATTAGAAAGTAAATGAAACCCGAAAACCCTTTTCTTACAACAGGATACTATTCTCCCGAATATTTTTGCGATCGTGAAAGTGAAACCCGCCAGTTACTTAATTATTTGGTAAATGGACAAAATGTAACGCTTACTTCTGTAAGGCGAATGGGTAAAACCGGGTTGATCAAACATCTTTTTTACCAGTTGCCTGCTAATTGGAAAGGAATTTATGTCGACATCCTTTCAACAGAAACGATGTCGCAATTTCTCGATGCCTTTGCCACGGCAGTTATTCAGTCGATGCCAGAAAAAGAGACTTTGGGACAGAAACTTTGGAATTTTATTAAATCGATGCGACCGGTTATCAGTTTCGATTCCCTTACTTATTTGCCTCAGGCTTCCTTTGAACTGAGAGCTAAAGAAGCAGAAAATCATATTAATTCAATTTTGCAATTTCTTGAAAAGCAGGATTTCAAAGTTGTAGTGGCAATTGATGAATTCCAGCAAATTACCAAATACCCTGAAAAAAATGCCGATGCATGGTTAAGATCGGTAATTCAGCAGATGAACAACGTGAAATTTATTTTTTCCGGAAGCCAACAACATGTAATTAACGACCTTTTTAATTCTCCTTCGCGTCCTTTTTACCGTAGCACAGTAATGCAAAGCATTGGTAAGATTGATCAGGGTAATTATTTTCAGTTTATTTTGAAGTGGTTTATTTTTGGGGGAAAAAAAATATCAGACTCAATTATTGATGAGATGCTTACCTGGGCTAATATGCATACGTTTTATGTGCAACTTATTTGTAACAGGGTATATTCCTGCGGGGTGCAGGAGATAACCGGAGAAGTATGGAGAGAAGAAGCCTATAAACTTTTAAAAGAGCTCGAAGTAGTATTTTATAATTACAGGAATATGCTTACCGGGCCTCAATGGAACTTGTTAAGAGCAATTGCTATTGAAAGGGTCGTTTATTCACCTACCTCAAAGGATTTTATTGCGAAGCATAGTTTGGGAAGTCCCTCTACCGTTTTGCGTTCGTTAAAAGCATTACTGGACAGGGAGATGATTTATTCATCTTTTACTGACGAGGGTGTGATTTATTATTCGATGTACGACGTACTGTTTCAGCGTTGGTCTGAATCAAGATAACCTCAGAACTTACTCATTCACCAATACCATTATTCTGTCATTATGAAACAAACCTACTATCTCTTCAACCCCGGGCACATCAACCGAAAGGACAACACCCTTCAGTTTGTGCCATACGACGATGGCGGCAACGAAATGCCCCCACGCTATCTGCCGGTCGAAAATGTGGGTGAGCTGTATGTATTCGGTTCTCTCGATGCCAACTCGTCGCTCTATAATTTCTTGGGACAACAGCAAATTGCCGTTCATTTTTTCGATTATTACGAAAACTATACCGGCTCGTTTATGCCACGCGATTCGTTATTGTCGGGCAAAATGCTAACAGCGCAAGTAACGGCACAGCAAAACAAAGCCAGGCGTATGGTGGTGGCACAGCGCATTCTCGAGGGCGCATCGTATAACATGGTCAAGAACCTGAAATATTATAACAGTCGGGGGAAAGACCTTGAACCAATTATTGGCCTAATTGAGGGGTATGCCAGCCGCATTCCAGAAACCCGTGCTATCGACGAACTGATGGGACTCGAAGGGAACATCCGCAAAAATTACTACGAAGCATTCGAGCTAATCCTGAACGACTTCAGCATGGGCGAACGCAGTTATCGCCCGCCGTTGAACGAGGTGAACGCGCTGATATCGTTTGGAAACATGATGTGCTACAGTCAATGTTTGCGCGCCATACACCAAACGCAACTTAACCCCACCATCAGCTTTTTGCACGAGCCCGGCGAACGGCGTTACTCCTTATCGCTCGACCTAGCCGAGGTTTTTAAACCGTTGCTGGTCGACAGGGTGATTTTCAAAGTATTGAACAAACGAATGGTGCAAGCCTCCGATTTTGAAGCCACGTTGAATCGGGTATTGCTTAAAACAGCAGGCAAAAAAACCTTTGTTCAGGCGTTTGAAGAGCGGTTAAAAGAAACCATTCAACACCGGGCACTGGGTCGAAGTGTAAGCTATAAGCATTTGATGAAACTGGAATGCTACAAGTTGCAGAAGCACCTGTTGGGCATCGAAGAATACAAACCCTTTAAAATGTGGTGGTGATGTATGTAATTTTGGTATACGATGTAGGCGAAAAACGGGTAGGCAAAATGTTGAAATTATGCCGCAAATACCTGAACTGGATCCAGAATTCGGTTTTTGAAGGCGAAATAAGCGAAGTGAAGTTATTAGAATTAAAGTTATCGGCGCAAAACATTATGGACGAGGAGACCGACAGTTTGATTGTATTTAAAACCCGGCAAGAGAAGTGGTTGGAGAAGGAAATTGTGGGTAAGGAGCGGCAAAATCTCGATAACTTTCTATAGCACAAAGTTGTCGATGAAGCAAAAAATTGAGTTTGATGGTGCGTTTTTAATTAACAATTAAATACATGTTTTAAGTTTCACAACTGAAAATAAGCGTTTTAACAAGTGTTGTCGAATCCTGCATAAAAAAGCATTTTGATTGATCGACGATTTTTAGGATAAAAAAACCTATATTTGCGTGAGCTAATTGATTGAAAATTAGCTTAATTTTTTGCCGTCTTTGACGACTTCTAATCGTACCAAAGTGGAATTGAAACGGGGCAAGGTCGGTGGCACGGTATTTACAAAACAGCTTCTAATCGTACCAAAGTGGAATTGAAACGCGTCGAGTCTCGAAAAAAGTGCTTTGTTGGTATACTTCTAATCGTACCAAAGTGGAATTGAAACCCCTTAAGAAATCCTTAGCGCGCGATTGTCCTTAACTTCTAATCGTACCAAAGTGGAATTGAAACGAAGGACAACTCGAAAGAAACCTTTATCAAGAGGTCTTCTAATCGTACCAAAGTGGAATTGAAACAAATGTTGAACTTTATTACATTGATATTGACACAGCTTCTAATCGTACCAAAGTGGAATTGAAACCTTGTTTTTAAGCGTATGGCAGAATTAGAGCGCAAACTTCTAATCGTACCAAAGTGGAATTGAAACTGAGATAAGATTGAACAGTCGCTACATTAGTATAACCCTTCTAATCGTACCAAAGTGGAATTGAAACAACACAAACAAGCAAAAGGATCAGAGGGTATCTTCTTCTAATCGTACCAAAGTGGAATTGAAACTTCGCATTTATATAACCAGTTCCGGCAACCCTCCCTCCTTCTAATCGTACCAAAGTGGAATTGAAACCACCGGAGCCACACCGGAGGTCAAAATGTCAAAATCTTCTAATCGTACCAAAGTGGAATTGAAACATAACCTTGTCGGTGTCGAGCTTTCCCTTGGCGGTCTTCTAATCGTACCAAAGTGGAATTGAAACTTCAATCGTACCTTTTAGCACAGATTTCAGAGGTCTTCTAATCGTACCAAAGTGGAATTGAAACTTGCAACCAACCTCTTTGGTTCAACAGCGGCAAGTGCTTCTAATCGTACCAAAGTGGAATTGAAACGGAAGACACCCGTTAAGGTGCGCCTGCACGTGGTTCTTCTAATCGTACCAAAGTGGAATTGAAACACCAATTTAAAACTCTCAAAATAGCCTCAGGAGTACTTCTAATCGTACCAAAGTGGAATTGAAACTCGGGCGTGACGGTAATTAAATTACAGCACCCGTCTTCTAATCGTACCAAAGTGGAATTGAAACATATCACGCCGGTAAGTTCTCCACGCGCCAGCAGGCTTCTAATCGTACCAAAGTGGAATTGAAACATCGCTTGGGCAATTGCGAGGAAGTTCTTTAAGGACTTCTAATCGTACCAAAGTGGAATTGAAACAAGCGTGGCATATAAAGCACAAGATACCACTAACTCTTCTAATCGTACCAAAGTGGAATTGAAACCAAGAAACTACAGGCTGGCGATTTCCTTAGTAAACTCTTCTAATCGTACCAAAGTGGAATTGAAACCACATATAGCGCGTACATCGGTGCTTCCGGTCCCTTCTTCTAATCGTACCAAAGTGGAATTGAAACTAGTAAGCACACCCCGGGTATTCATTGAATTTCCCGCTTCTAATCGTACCAAAGTGGAATTGAAACTTGATGCAGTTGCTGCAATAGTTGCGATTAAAATTAACTTCTAATCGTACCAAAGTGGAATTGAAACGAGAGAAGCCGGTACAGGCAACCGCCTACGGCATCTTCTAATCGTACCAAAGTGGAATTGAAACAAACAAGGCAGCTAACAGTATGAAGGGTGTAAGTCTTCTAATCGTACCAAAGTGGAATTGAAACATAAGTCACTATTACTATCTTTATCTTCAAAGAACTTCTAATCGTACCAAAGTGGAATTGAAACAAAGCATTCGCATGTGCTATTGTCACAACTCAATTCACTTCTAATCGTACCAAAGTGGAATTGAAACGCGAGAATCCCAAGGCGGTTAAGCTTGAGTTGATGCTTCTAATCGTACCAAAGTGGAATTGAAACATTTTAGGCAATGTTTCAGGATAAACGGATCGGTACTTCTAATCGTACCAAAGTGGAATTGAAACTTAGAAACAAATTAATGAATAATGATTGAAAATACACTTCTAATCGTACCAAAGTGGAATTGAAACTGGGTAATGGGTGCGATTGCCGCCGGGGTTTTACTCTTCTAATCGTACCAAAGTGGAATTGAAACTGGCGTTAAGTATTTGATAAAGTGATTGTTAGTTCTTCTAATCGTACCAAAGTGGAATTGAAACCGAAGAGAAATTTGCTAAATATTACTTTTCGCATTTGCTTCTAATCGTACCAAAGTGGAATTGAAACTTAAACTGATGGTTAAGACGTTATGGCCAAAGTCGCTTCTAATCGTACCAAAGTGGAATTGAAACTTTGGCGGGTTAACAAAATATCAGTTGTATAATGTTCTTCTAATCGTACCAAAGTGGAATTGAAACTGGCGTAATTAAATATCAGCACCCGCGCACGACTGATCTTCTAATCGTACCAAAGTGGAATTGAAACAACAGTTCGGACGGAACGTACTCAAAAGCAAACCTTCTTCTAATCGTACCAAAGTGGAATTGAAACGGCTTAAAAACGGGGTTACCATCCTGGTTGTAG
>Ga0209510_1001829_pt1 | contig 23012 bp, 18 predicted proteins | sample BiotimSIPDNA_FD_185749 | JGI IMG/M metagenome (GOLD analysis project Ga0209510, IMG submission 185749) | Anaerobic biogas reactor microbial communites from Washington, USA - Biogas_R1 time_0 SIP DNA (SPAdes) (version 2) | ecosystem: Engineered > Bioreactor > Anaerobic > Unclassified | place...
ATCTCCAAGATAACTAAAGGTCGGCCGCACAACAGTTTTTTCGGCATAAGTAGTCTTTCCGCCCCAGCTGCGGAAAATACGCAGAGGATCCAGAAAGTAACCCGAAAACTGCCTCTTGACCTGAAAGGTGGGAGCAGGAATAACATGCTTCCCAAGTTCCTTTCGCTGCTTTTTCGCTATTTCCCTCTGACTCTCTGATGTGATCTCCTCGATGGCGATCAATCTGCTCAGTTCCGGCAATTCAAGCCGTTCTCTGATCTTGCTTACCATCTCTTTGGATGTACCCAGTATCAGTATGCCGGGAGGGTCTACCTCACGAATCATATCCCGGACTTCCCTGCAGTGTTCATCTTCCGTAAAAAGGGCGGTTTTGATCGCTTTGATTTTTGTGTTCTGGCGCTTTGCTGAAATTCCGGCAAGGACCCGGTTTCCAAAGATGAATAAGCCATCATCAATGATGGCCTCCAGATCCAACTCTTTACACAGGCTCATTGCGTGATAGCTTTTACCCGTTCCGCTCTTTCCGTATAGTCCAAAAACCTTCATGCAGATATCCTCATAAAAACCGTTGTGAAATTTTTGTTGTTCTGCTATAATCAAATTGCTTGGTTCTAATACCGTAGCTCACAATACTAAAGGAGGATTTAATCATGTCTTATGTCATCGAAGATTCCTGCATCGCCTGTGGCGCTTGTGCTCCTGAATGTCCAGTAGAAGCAATTTCTGAAGGCGATCCCATTTATATCATCGATCCCGATAAATGCATTGATTGCGGCGCCTGCGCGGACGTCTGTCCCACAGACTCTCCCATTCCTGAATAGGCTGTCGTCACATAAAGTGTGAATAACCGTTTCCTTGGAAACGGTTATTTTCGTTTAAAGTCTTCTCTTGTGTGAATTCGCCACTCTCTACGGACGATCCTGGTGGCTGATATAGTAAGCAAGAGTATTGAGGCTGTCGCTCAGGTGAACGTTCTCCAGCACTATGCCCTCTCCCACTTCAATGTCTGCAGGAGCGAAGTTCCAGATACCCTTTACATTTCCTTCAGTAAATTTGTTTGCCACGTCCTGAGCACTGTTCTTGGTAGTACATATGATCCCGATTTCGATTTCATTCTCTGCGAGATATTTTTCAAGAAACTCGTAATCCTGAACTTCGATATCGTTGATCTTAATACCTATCAGCTTAGGATTCACATCAAACATAGCTGTGATACGGAATCCCCTCTTATAGTAGGTGGCGTAATTGGCAATTGCTTGTCCAAGATTTCCACATCCTACAATGACCATTCGATAGTCCCTGTCCAGCCCCAGGATCAAACCGATCTGTGTGAACAGGCTTTGGACATTGTATCCGTAGCCTTGCTGTCCGAAGCCGCCAAAGTTATTAAGATCCTGACGGATCTGTGATGCTGTGTAACCGGTCAGTGCGCTGAGCTCATTGGAAGAAATCCGCTCAATATCCTTTGCTACAAGTTCCTCTAATATCCTCCGATAGCGAGGCAGACGTCTTATTACTGCATTAGAAATTCTGTTGTCTCTCATCTTTTTTTCACTCTTTCCTAAATACCCTCGATTGCCACAATATTTATTATGTATTATACTGTAAAGCGCTGAGGTTCATACATCATCGAACGCCGCAGATTGGTCCGGATGCTAGGTGGCTCCGGAAGGGTATGCTGTTAATAGAATTTGGTAAATCCAATTTACACTAGGTCATAGTATACCATTTATTTCATAAAAACTCAATAAATAAATTTGATTGTAACTGGTTTCACAACGTTACATACCCTTTACTAAATAGAATCAGGAGCTGCTCATGGTAATATTATCCGCCTCCGGCGTAGGTAAGTCATATGGTATCAACACTATACTTCAGGATGTTTCTTTCCACATCAACGAAGGGGATCGCATCGGCATTATCGGTGATAACGGTGCGGGCAAATCTACCCTGCTTTCTATTCTGACGGGTGCACTTTCCTATGATACCGGGGAGTTGTTCATGTCCTCTCAGATCGATGTAGGATATCTGAAACAGCACGATAATTTCTCTTCGGAAAATACCGTTTATCAGGAGATGCTTTCCATTTTTTCAGAAACTATGGCAATGGAAGAAAGCATGCATAATATGTCCACCCTGATCTCCCGGAAGTCCGAGGCGGGAGAAGATGTGGAGGATCTTCTTCTGAAATACAATGAGCTTATGGAATCCTTTGAGAGGAAGGGAGGTTTCAGCTATCGGAGCGAAATACGTGGAATCCTATCCAGCATGGCATTTCCTGAGGAATTTTACGACAAGAAGATCTCCACTCTTTCCGGTGGTGAAAGAACAAGGCTGGCTCTTGCTTCTCTTTTATTGAAAAAACCCGGGTTATTGTTGCTGGATGAACCCACCAACCACCTGGACATTGGAACCTTGAAATGGCTGGAGCAATACTTAAAAAGCTATTCCGGTACTTTGGTTATCGTCTCCCATGACCGATATTTCCTGGATCAGACTGTAACCCGCATCTTTGAGATCGAACATACCAATCTGTATATATATGAAGGAAATTATACCGTTTATCTGGAAAAAAAGAAACAGAGAGAAGAAGATCTGCTGCGAAGTTATGACAGGCAGAGACAGGAGATCCAGCGTCAGGAAGAAATGATACGCCGCTTTAAGCAGCATGGTACGGAAAAGCTGGCAAAGAGGGCCAGATCCAGAGAAAAGCGACTGGATCACATTGAACGCCTGGAACGTCCTGTTACCTCAAAGGGACGTATGAAGATCCAGTTCAAAGAGAGGTTTGTGAGCGGCACCGATGTGCTGTTTGTCCAGGACCTCTCCATGAGCTTTACCGATGATAAGGAAGTCCGATCCCTTTTTACCCACTTGGACTTTGATATCAAACGAGGAGAGAGGGTCTGCATCGTTGGTCCTAACGGTATAGGAAAAACCACCCTGCTGAAGATCATAATGGGGCGGATAGCTCCCGATTCCGGCGCAGTCCGACTGGGGCACAATGTTTCGCCCGGATATTACGATCAGGAACAGGCAATGTTACGGACCGAACTTACGGTGCTGGAGGAACTCCACGAAAGTTACCGCCTTTATTCGGAGACGGAGCTGCGGAGTATTTTAGGAAGATTTTTATTCCGCAATGACGACGTTTTTAAGAAAGTGAGTGCCTTGTCCGGAGGCGAAAGAGCCAGACTATCGCTACTCAAGCTCATGCTGTCTGGAGCAAACCTTCTGATCATGGACGAGCCCACAAACCATTTGGATATTGCTGCCAAGGAAGTCTTTGAAGACGCATTGCTGGATTTTCCGGGAACGGTTCTCATCGTTTCCCACGACCGGTATTTGCTCAACAAAATTCCCACCCGTATATTGGAGCTGTCTGCGGATGGAATAGAAAACTATCTGGGCGGGTATGACTATTATCTGGAGAAAAAACAATCAATTGGCTCCGGCAAAAGCTACCTGGGAGAATTAGGGCGGATCACATCCGTGGACATTAGTGATCGGAAGAAGGACGAGCAGCCCGATTTATCTACCAAGGAAGCACGAATGGAAGCCAGAAGGAAATCAAAAGAAGAGGAAGCCAAAAGGAGGCGACTGGAAAGAGATCTTGCAGAAACGGAAGCTACCATTGCCACATTGGAGGATGATATCCACAACTGGAAATTGGAGATGTGCAAAGAGGAGATCTATTCCGATCACTTGCTTTCCGCTTCGTATTTGCAAAAAATAGAGGAAGCCGAATCCGCCTTGAATGCGGCTTACGAGCATTGGGAAGAACTCCACGAAAGAATTTAAAATAGGTGTTGCAGTATTCATACCCTTCACTTATAATAGGCTTGAAACTCAGGCAGGGCCTTTTGGGAGTCTGCTACATCAATGGAGGTTAAGAAATGGTATTTGATAAGATTAAAGAGATTATAGTTGAGCAGTTGGGTGTTGATGAAGCATCAGTCACGAATACTACTCATTTGATGAAGGACTTAGAAGCAGATTCTCTCGATGCAGTTGAGATCATCATGGCAATCGAAGATGAGTTTGATATCGAAGTTCCCGATGAGGATGCTGAAAAATTCCAGATTATCGGTGACATCGTTAGATACGTAGAAGATAAAACCGCCTAAGGGACAGTCCCGGAAGTGGCGTATGCGATGATAAGAAAGACCGTGAAGCAAAGGCTCACGGTCTTTTTCTAAGATTTTAAGATTACTCTGTTTTAGTTCTTTTATTGATCTTATTCCGAATTTGTGAACTATTCTAGCGGCAAAAATGCCCTTCAGACGCTAATTATAGTTCTCATTTTATTAATTATGAAAAAAGATGAACTATGATTTCTCTTTTTCTAGTTCTCTTTTCAAGCTTACTCTGAATTTGTGAACTATTTTAGCGGCCTAAGTGCCCTTGAAGCGGTGATTGTAGTTCTCATTTTATTGGTTGTGGGTAAAGAAGAACTATAATTTCTCTGTTATATTACAGTACTAATGCTGGGTACGCATCCAAGGTCATATCATCGGTTAGGCCCATTCGTTGTCATCATCTGAACCATCGGTTTCCCCTTCTGATTCAGCGATCTCAGTCAGCTCACGGAGCTTTTCGATATTTCTTTACTCTCCAAGGACCCCCGTTGCAACCGTACTGTTTTCATGACTATTTCAAGTCATCGAATGTGGCAGCCAACAGTTCATCGAGCTTCCCCTCCTTAACAGCAGGTCTAGTATCGGCCATCTTAAAATGCTTGCGACTGATTCTATTTTCCGTATCAAAACTGAAAATATAGTTGGTCGCAATGTGATAGATAATATCGCTGGGTGCAAGCCCATACAGTTGGTTTTCCAGGATGTGTTTTATCCGCTGGTCATCATCGGGTATCTTTTCTTTCATTACCGGATTGTTGAACAGGCGCTTTACCAGTTCTGTGATGTAAAGTCCGGACTTCATGAATAAATCAATAAAGGTCTTGTTGGGATCTTCAAACACATGCGAATCTTCATCCTCCAGTTTTTGAACCATCATATTCACTACTTGTTTAGGCGTGAAAATCTGATTGGTCTCCTGGGGAGGAATGTAGTTGAAAACATCCTCTTCATGGGATTCATCAAAATAATCCGCGAGCCTTTCGCGTATATTTAGGAATTCCTGTATGGCCTCATCGAAAACGATTTCGTTGAACAGCCCTCCGCTAAAATATTTCTCTTCGCCGGTCTTTTCGTCGGGGTAAAATCCACCGTCTCGCAAGAATCTAAACTGCTCCTCCGTGATTCCGGTCACTTCAAGAAATACTTCTTCAGGGGTATAGTCTTCGAAGTTGCTGAGCTTTGTATCCCACTCCCCATATGCCATCAGAAAACTCGGAATTGTACGAGCAAATCCGCGCAAATGGCCTCGGATCTCTTCTTCCTTTGAACTCTTATTTTTCTCTGCCTTAATCCTTGCTTGCTCCTCAACCTGTGTGGCCTTCTGTTCTTCGATGGTTTCCCTGATTGTTTCGTTGAGGTTCTTTGCAAACTCAGCATGCAATCTATCAAACTCTGCTTGCTGCTTAGCTTCTATCTCTTTGATCGTCGATTCAAGTTCATCTTCCCTGAGCGAATCCTCTGCCACTTTCATTTCCGCCATAGTCTTCTGTTTGATTTCAAACTGTTTCCGGTAATTCTCATTCTCGACCTTCGTTATTCCTTCGGTAATCGCTTCCTTGAGCTTTTGTTCAACCTTATCCGCCTGCGCATTTGTCAGTTCAAAACCGGTCTTCACTGTATCCACGATAATTGGTTTTGCTAAGTCCATGGCAGCATCAACTATCTTGGCGGTTACATTCTGCGGAACATGAGATTTTGATGGAACATCCGCGATAGACTGTTCAATAGCCTCTGTTATCGGCGAGATATCATATACCTTTTCGCCAAAGAGCTCGTTTTGTTTGCTTATCACCGTCTCAGGCGACACTACTACCTCACCGTCTCCATCTACTTCTATATCCGATATATCCACGGTAGCGGCAGACGTGTCTTTCTTGCCTTGCTTTTCTACCGGAAGCCCGCTCAGGATACCGTCGACAATCTCTTTTGGTAAAGCAAAGATCCCGGAAATATTGGCAAATAGCAAGTTGCTCATAAAGCCGCGCTTAACTACCTCTGTGGCCAAAATGGTTCTTGGAATTGTGAGCACCTGCGTGGCGTCCAGCAGAAAATACTTCTTACAGATTGGAAAATGTTAGAACACGTGCTATAGTTATTTGCAAGAGTTGATATCGAGGCTCCGAGTGATGTTGCCTTGAATACGGTAAAGATAAGCGAGGAAGGTGGCGAATAGCCTGCCTGCAGATAATATGATGGACAAAGAGAACCCTGTATTGATGAAATCGAAGCATCGTGTTCAAAAGCACGGTGAAGTCTTTACGCCTCAGTGGGTGGTAGACAAGATGATCGCCATTCCGGGGATCAAAGAAAAGACCGAAGACCTATTTGCGACTTTTCTCGAACCTAGCGCCGGTGAAGGCGCATTCCTGCTTGCCATCGAAGATATAAAACTGCGATTTGTTACTGAGAATCACAGCGGAGACTCACATAAAAGGGCTTGTAAAGGGCAGAAAATCCGGCGAGCAAGAAGGCTGGCTGGAGCCCGAGGATATGAGGGCATCTTGTTTGGAGATGTTCCGGAGGAAGAAGCATCAGAATAAGAGTCAATCATTAGACGTCCAAATCCCTAATATAAAGTTCCAATATATTCTCCTGATAACCTGCTCTTTGATCCATCTCCAAGCAACTAGCCAGATCCCTTAAATCTGGAGAAATTAGTCTTTTCAATTTTTGCAGGCTGACTGCAGAGATGGGCTTCTTTGATTTCGCCAGGGCATAATCTTCTTTATCAAATCGCCAAAATTCAAGCTTATCCCCATATCGGTTTTTTAGCCTGTCTGCAATCAGGAGGCCTTCCGGGTCAAAGTCGCCTGCATAATAAATTTTTGTGCGACTTTTTACAAGCAAATCAAGGGTGACTATGGTGGCCAGACGGGGTTGGCCATTGGAGCATAAGAGGGAAACTCTATCTTTCATTACACCGGGAATGGAGTCTAATATGCCAGAAAATATGGCAGGGTTTTCTACTACATAAACCCTGTCATTTTCTGCTTTTATAGCGGAGATATCGCTTAAATTTGCCAGAGATACCTGTAGTGGCTCTCGCATTTTCTTGAACTCCTGGAACCCCCTATGAACCTCTCCTTCTCTGGTGGTTGCCTCAAGGCCATAGCTCACGGTGAAATTGGAGATCTCATCTATCATAAGCCCGGCTTCGTATAGAATTTCAGCTTTTCTTTCTGCTCTCAAGTTGTCCGGGGCCGTTAAGTTCAGGACATGGCAGATTCCATAAGTAAACAACCGATCCGCCTCACTGCCTTGGTCCAGGAAATGTGGATTCCCGCTGATTTGCGCTGCGAAAACAGCAAGCCGTTCTGTTCTTCCCGAAAATACCGGCAATTGGCTGAGGGCCGGTAGAATTACTTTCAGCACTCTGTTCAGTTGCTCTTTCTCCCCATTATATTTTCTGAGGATGAGCCTGTATGGGGGTAGCTTTCCCTCTAGTACCCGCCGTAGCCAATCCGCACCCCTATCATCAGCCTGAAGAAATTTATTGAAGTACTCCTCCCATTGGATTTGTTGTCTGCTTATTTCCTCTTTTCTGGTGGACAAGCTCTCACGAAAATATCCCTCTACTATTTGTTGCAGAGAAAGTCCCTTAAATTTACTTTGATCAATTGCGGTTTCTATACTGTCTATTCTTATCGTCGCAGATTTTTGATGGGTATAATCTTTTTTTAAGAACCCGGTCAGCGCGGCTTTTTCTTCCGAAGAAAGATTGCTCAGCCTTACGCTTCCGCCCATGTATCCTAAAGAAACGTATTTGTCACGCACACCGGAAAGAAGGCGGTGAAAGCCTTTTCGGTTCTTAAAAAAGTCAACGCATTCCGCTATCCTATCCTTCATCAAGTTCACCCGGCCTTACCATGGCCTTTTTAATGAATCCATTCCACGCATAGGGGATAACTGTAACAAATTTGGAATTCTCCGGTCTGAGCAGTTGATAGATAGCCAGCTTAGGCACTGTTTCATAATCCCCCCACAAAATTTGAGAGTTAATAATGAAATTGAATTCAAGCTCCACCAACATGCGAAATAAGTCGTTAATATTGTTCTCATCAACTCCTGCAAAAGCTTCATCCAAAGATATGAGCTTTGGCGCTTCCGCCCTGGCGCCTGCATACTTTGCCACCACCGCTGAAAATAGAGGAACGTACATGGTAATGGCCTTCTCCCCTCCGCTAAAAGCGTTGAAGGTACGATCGGTCAGTTCTTTTCTGTCCTCTCCTGTCTTTCTATAATATAGCTGAAATTCAAACCATTTTCTATAGTCCAAAACTTCCTTCATAATGAGATGGAAGGTCTTTGCCCGATCAGAGTCTGCCAGGACTTTCCTGGCTTCTTGTATTTTAGATCTGAAGTGCTCAGAGAGCTTCTTGAATTCCTCATCCCTCATTATTTCTGCATCTCTTTTTAGAAGCTCTACTAGTTCCCTTGTGTCCAGCTGTTCTTCCTGTTCTGCCCGCTTGCTTTTCCATGCCAAGCTCAGGGTCAGTCCGCTGGAGGTATTCATGGATTCCATCAGCTTATTCATTTTTTTGACCCAGTTTTCGCTGTTATAAATCCGACTTCTTATCTTTTTACTGATGGTGTTGGCTAAAATCTCTTCAAAGAGTTCCCGATCCCTCTCCCCCAACAGATGCTCCTGCTCCTGAATGTCCTCTTCAAGTTTTCTTAGCAGCTCATGGAATTTTATCTGTTTTCCTCGGAATTTACCTACAATATCTGTTCGCTTGAAGGATGGCAATTCTTCGAGTGCAAAGTCATCTTCCTCCTGTTGCTCAACGAAGATCTCCGTTAGTGCTAAGCTGTACTCTACTAGTTCCGGCCTGTTTTCATAGTATTTACCTTGCAGCGCACCGTGTAAATCCTCCTTGGTCTTATCCGGAAGAGATTTTTGGAGCTCGGTGCATACAGCAATTGCCAGCCGTTGCCTTTCCCAATTATCTTCCTCTTCAAAGTCAAAATTTAGATAACGTAGCTGGTATTCTGCCTCAAAACCCTTCATTAGGTATTGGTGCAAATCCTGGGTGAGCCTGATTTCTTCCTGATTCTGACCAATTTCCTTTTCTAAATGCACGATTTTGCTTTTGGTATCCGTAATAAGCACTACGGTCTTTTCTTTCTCTTGAGGTATCTCCATCAATCTGGTCAGGCAGTGATCCAGCTGTTGTTTTATTTCCTCGTAATCGGACAAGGAAAGCTGTTCATTACATTTGATCAGTTTCTTTTGCTCTTCACTTAGCCTGCGCTCTATTTTGGTTTTGTCATATAGGATTCCGTCCAAATCTCCATCTATGTCTTCCAGCTTTTCACTCAAATTGTTCACAAGCTCCTGAGCCTGCAGATAGCGGCTATGGAGGATAATTAAGTCCCCTAGCAGACTCTTGTATTCTTTTACGGCTACCCTGGCCTCTATAAATACAGGAATATCAGCTACGAGATTTACCTTTTTTGTCAGAGCAAGAATCTTGTTTTTTATTTCGCTTCTCTGCCGTTGAAATTCTGTTGCCTTGATCTCTCCGGCTTGCACTGCTTCTATCTGCTTACGGAGTTTTTCACCATTATCCATCAGGTCCTTCAGTGCGGTTTTCAGATCTTCCCCTGACGGGAAAGTGCTCAGTTCCTGGTTTAGCAAGGTAATCTGCTTGGAGACTGCTACTATTTGTTCATAGAGACGATTCATTTCCGCAGACAAGTCTTCCAGCTCTGATTTTAGCTGCAGGATCGTTTGTTGCCGAAATAATTGACGGGCCTTTACGCCAATATATTTTGCCTTGTATTCCTTTGTAATGGTTCCTTTTAAAATGCCTAACCCATAGTTGCCCTGTAAATCTATGAAGCTCCCCGCCCCTTCCATGGTGCCCACAGCATTTAGCAGGTTGGTAATCTGCTGATATAATACAAGATCGTATTCATCCTGATCTATGGTTAGCATGGAGGAAATGCTTTCCTTCACATCCTCGGGATCACAGAAGATATAGCGGTCACACAGTCCCTTATCAACATTTAACACTTCTTTCTTGTAGTTCTCCGGTATGATGAGTGCATCCAATATGCCCATCTGCAACAAGGATTCTTCAATCCGGTCAGACTGCTCCTCCGTCATGTTTTTATTGAAATCGATAAGTTTATAAAAAGGCTTGTGTGGGATGCGTTTTTCATCCAAAAGCTGTCTGTTGCGTAGCACAGCAGGGTCGCGGTGGGGTTCCGGATCCTCATTTGATTCCCAGTTCAGAAGTTCATCCTGCTTGTCATCTATCTTTATCTGCAGTAAATCCCTCCGGTTTTCCAGGGAGTGCTTTTCCTTGTTTCTGATGTCTTCCCTTCTATTTTTTTCCTGCCTTACCTCATCTTTTATCTCTGAAAAATCGGAATCCTGATTGTAGTTGTCGATCCATCTTGAAATATCCTGAGTTTGCTCAGGTGATAGAACGAGCTCTGCATTTTGTCTGTTCCATTTGTGAAGCTTTTCGATCAGTTCTCCTTTGATCTCCAGCAATTGGTTTTCGTAAATGACTCCTTCCCTTTCCAACCGATGCCTTTCCTTTCTCAGGTCATCCAGGTTGGATAGGGCCTCGTCGTGCTGTCTTCCAATGCGCTCCTCTTCTTTTAATTCATCAAGGCCCTTTTCAATATCTGCTTCTAAGACATTGGCCATCTGCTGCACCATATGGAAGTTGTAAGGCATATCTATTTTTGCCCTCAGCTCGTCCACCATAAAGAAATGTTCATCAAAGGTAATGTTTTCGATTGCCTCTTCCATGGACACCCTTTTCTTTTCCATCTTTGATTTATGCTGCTGGCTTTCCTCTAGCTTGTCCCGGTGCTTGGCGGCAGTTTCCAGTCTTTTTTGGTTTTTTTCCTCGTACCGTGTTTCTTGGTTTTTAAGCTCAGCCATTGCTTGCTTTATTTCTTCTGTAAGGCGAAGTTGCTCTTCTTTCATGGCTACTGCATCATTTTTCTCTAAATTTTTCTTCTGCTCTTCCAGTACCTTATGCTCCTCTTCCAGGTGCACTTTAAGGGCCTCCCCCTCCGTCAACCGGTCTTGCAGGTCAGCCAGCTGTTTTTCATTTCTGCCCGCGTCAACTCTCAGAGTCTCCAGTTGCTCGCCGCTTTTTACGTAGCGGTTTGCTTTCTCGTAGAGGAGTACTTTATTGTATTGGTCATACACGGACATGATCCTGTCCGCCGCTTTTTTGCTCCCTTTTAAGTTCTCTAGATTCGCTTCCAGGATATCCATATTTTCAACGGCCTCTGACATAGGCCTCAGATCATCCTCCGAAAGAGATTGCAAGGAATTGCTCAGAATTTCATTGATTACCGTGGGTTTAAAATCCTTTGACAGCTTCGGTGTTCTGAGCTGAATCAAGAGATTGATCAGCTCCTTATACTCATCTATGGTGTCGAAACCGAAGAGCTGCTTATTGACAAGCTCCATGTACTCCCGCTGTCCTTCAAGTACAGTTCCGCCGTCGCCAATTCTATTTCTAAGCTCTATTTTAGAAAGGCAAATTTTGCTGTCAGCCTCTCTGTACAGATAAAAATCCTTCCCTATCCTTCGACCGTCGGAAATAAGAAAGTACCAGGAGTCCACTTTGTTGGTACGCCTGGTTGCTTTAAGCCCCATTCCAATGGTTATGAAGGTGTCGCTATCGGCACGCTTGAATTCCATGTAGAGATAGCCTGTCCGCTCTTCTCTTCCATCGTTATCCTCTAAAAGATAGTTGCCAATCTGCCTGGCGTTGGTTCCAAATGGGTCCAATCTTGCCGGGCTTTTGTTGCCATCCAGCAAAAGAGGGATGAAGCTCTGCATGGTTACTGATTTCCCAGATCCATTGGCACCTCTCAGCAAAAGCCTTCCATCTAAAAAATAAAACTCTTCGTCATCATAATACCAAAAGTCTATCAAGCCAATGCGATGGATTTGCCACACACTATTCAACATCTTCCGTGTCCCCTCTGTTTTTTGAATGATAGGCCCCCGACAGTTTTCCTGTAATGGGCCGTATTACTACATTTTGATTTTCTTCATCTATATCGATTAATCCCATCCACATCATTTCTCTCTTTATCAAGGAGGCAAATTCTATACTGGTCTTATCCCGGTATGTTTTTGAAAAGTTCGCTGAGTAGCGTCCTCTGCATGTTTCTATCAGTGCCTCAAATTCAATGACCGTCATGTCAATGGTTTCATCAATATTTAGCTTTATTTGTTCGCTTTCAATCTGCTCTCTCACTAACCCACACATGAGCAGAATGATATCAGACATGGTATTGTTTTCCGGAAAGGATCTTCCTAGGCTGCTTTCCGGTCCGACGATAAGGTATGCACTTGTTTTATGCACTTGTAGTGAGCAATCAAGAAAACTCTCCAGTTCTCCGCCGATGACATTTCTGTAATTTTTTATATAAAGAAAATCATCGTCATCCTCATCATCGCGATAGACACCCAGGGACATTAAAATGCGCCGATAGACTCTCTGCCTCCTTATCACCCCACGATCCTCGTTGCCATCAATCCATTCGCTGGCATAAAAATCCTTAGGGCTATCAAAATCCATAATGTCTCTTGGGAAAACACGCATAAAATACTTGGATATTCCCGTATTTTCGTACAGTACCTCTTCAGAAGCATCACCTGCGAAGCTCTCTTCACTTCCATCATTTATTTTCATAAGATCGCTTTCCACGCAAAACTTAAGGACCCTTATCAAATGCCTCCTGTTGGTGTAGAAGGTCCAATCTACTCTCTCTGCTTTGTAATTCACCTGTATATATTCAGTCAGTTGAGACAAGACGAATTGTTCTTCCACTTCTTTATCCTCAAGGAACATGAGGACCATGCACAGAAATCCGTATTCGATGGTCTTTGTAAAGGCCCCGATTCCCATCCAGATTTCCGGCTTTCCCGGGAGTTTTTCCAGCTTTATCAGATTAGGGGTCATGATTATCTGGTAGCCAAGCTTTTCATTGACGAATTTTTTTATAGGACCCAGTTGATCTTTGACTTTATAGTAGAGGTCTCTTTCCGTGGATTTTAGGATCCATCTCTTGTTCAGTAGTATTTCCAGTGCGTTCATCGCCGGTCCCCTTTAGTTGGTTGGTCGGTCGGTTTGTTACAAAAATAGTTGGAACTTTTAGTCGAATACGATGCGGTATTTGGGCATAAGAAATTGGCCATCGCTGCATCTTAACATACAGGTTTGTCCATCTTTGCCACCCTCGATGCGATAATCCCTTCCATCCTCGGTTTTCCCTTTATTTCTCCCATTTTCAAGGGCTTTCGATAGCCATCGCAAAAATATGGTGCGAACCTCCGGCTCTATGACAGGCAAAGACTCAAAATCTATCATATGGTCTGTTATGTAGCTTTCCAGAAGTTCCTTTTCTTGTTGCAATGACCGGAAGAGCTCCTGTCTTACTCTTTCTTTTGCCTCAGCGTGTTCTATGATAGAGCTTCTGATGCTCTTTTCTTTATAGTTTCTAATCCTGGGAGATATGGGTACGATAAATGGTTCTTCATCGTAAACCCCGCTGTTGATGCTCTCCGTTTTGCGGATGAAGTCGCCCCGGATGTGCATAGGACTTTCGATGCCAAAGATGACTGAGGATAATTTATGAGCCTCATTGATATCATTGCACTTGGCAAAGATTTCACTTACCTTTTGGTATTCTTCTCTTCGGTTGGCTCCGCTATTGTGCATTTCGCTTATCTGAGCTGCATATCTCGTGATTTTTCGAATAATTTCGTTGGTGCGATCAAGAAGCCTTTCAGACTCGTTAACCCGTCCCGGCTTTTCAACAAACCACTCTTCAAGACTCTTCCATCTCCCGCGGATTCTTTCTTCAATATCTTCCGCATTCACTTCTGTATCGATCCTGGGGATGGAAAGGTCATATTCCACCACCTTTTGAAATATAGTGTCCAAGACTTTTGGATCCACATGCTTCATGTAGTTTTCTATGATTCCGGAATTTCGTTGCAGGGTTTTTACAAAGGTCCGCAGGTATTCAACTAAGCGATCTTTGAATAAAAGAAACTCTCTGGATTTCATCATTTCCTCGGCTCTGATTCCATTTAAATCCCTGATATAGTCCTGATAGTTCTGGTTGAGGCGACTGAAATCATTAATTATGCCATTCCACCACCCGTAGACGGCGCTAGCCTCCATCTTGCTGATTTCAATGAATCGGCTAAGCTCCCTAGTGAGCCGCTCCAATAAGGTAGGCTCTAAAGAAGCCCCCTCGGTAAAGAGGTTCTCCAGCTTGATGGCCATCCTTTCAATTTCAATAGTGTATTCGGATAGCTGGTAGCGGAATTTTTTGTTCTTAAAATCCGCGATGGTAGCCACCTTTCTTGAATCCTGGAGAGGAAGAAGGTTGCCCCATTCCGTTAAAGTGTCTAAATCCTGCCGGCATAGATCCCAGGTGTAGCTTGCAAAGAGCTCATGGGCCGTCATCTCTTGGTAAACCTCTTCGGGATAGATCCAATATCTCATTTTTTCGTATTCTAAATAAAAATATCGTACCATGGTACGATACCGATGCACATTTTCCATGGTCAGATACTTTGTCTCAATGATTGGCTTCACTAACTTGTCCGATAAATTCATCTTTGCTGCTTCCTTAATTCTGAATTGCTCCGCTAGCCTTTTTTACAGGATAACATATTGTTGCAATAATTTCATCTGTAAAATCACAGCTGAAAGTATCGGCTCACCTTTCAGCTGACAATCAGGTAGCAACTTTGTATTTTGGCCATTTTGGCCATATTTGAGCAGAATCTTTAGTAATGTGTGGATACTGCCGCTATTCTCGTTGCGCTTGCAACAAATTTGTGCATTTTTCTTGGTAATGTGTGGTTTTTCTTTCTTGAATCCACACACTTCTGCGATTTTTGCTCATTTTTCCGCGAATCTCTATGATTTCTCTGTTATTTTACAGTACCAATGAAGGATAGGCATCCAAGGTCATATCGTCGGTAAGTCCAGCCGCGTATTTGTAATGGGCAGCGCAACCGATCATGGCTGCGTTGTCCGTGCACAAAAGGGGTGATGGACAATAGAGGGCGATGCCCGCCTTTTCGCAGGCCTCTGCCAGCATGGTGCGCAACAGGCTGTTGGCGGCAACGCCTCCTGCCAAAACCAGTTTATCTTCGCCGGTTCTGGCCGCAGCCATCATTGCTTTTGCAACCAAGACGTCCACTACTGCCATTTGGAAAGACGCGGCAACATCAGGTACATAGATCTCCTCACCTTTTTGCTTCTGGGAGTTCAGGTAATTTAAGACCCCGGTCTTTATACCGCTGAAGCTGAAATCGAGGCTGTCCTTTTCCAGCATCACACGTTTGAATTCAACACTGTGGGGATCCCCTTCCTTTGCGGCCTGATCGATCTTTGGTCCGCCGGGATAACCCAGTTCAAGTACTCTGGCTACCTTGTCAAAGGCTTCCCCCGCTGCATCGTCCCGGGTCCGCCCTAATACCACATGCTCGTTATAATCCTTTACATATACCAGATGCGTATGCCCGCCGGAAACCACCAGGGCCAGGAAAGGCGGTTCCAGTTCCTTATGCTCGATATAGTTTGCACAGATGTGCCCCTGAATGTGATGGACGCCGACCAGGGGCTTTTTTGCAGCATAAGCAAAGGCTTTTGCTGTGGCAAGACCGATTAAAAGCGCACCCACCAGTCCGGGTCCGCAGGTAACGCCGATCAGATCCACATCCCTAAGGGAAACACCTGCTGTTTCCATTGCGCTTTTATAGACGCTACTCATGTTATTAAGATGGTGTCGGGATGCGATTTCCGGAACCACGCCCCCGAACACTTTATGAACCTCTATTTGAGACGATATCACATTGGACAGCACTTCTCTCCCATCCGCAACTAAAGCGACAGACGTCTCGTCGCAGCTGGTTTCAATGCCTAATGTGATAAATTTTCCCTCTTTCATAGTTTCCTCGCTGTATGTATCGATTTGTTTTGTGTATAGTGGTGATGGGAATTCCACCCCCGCTCAACAGGCACGCGCTGCGTGCGATACGATCAATACTGCCCGTCCTGCGCGGTTGGCACTTGATTGTATCCGCCGGGGCACAATTCCCATCGCCACTTATTAAGCTAAATTATTCTCCGGTCCGATCTACATCCGGCCGGGCAGTCCCATATCCATTCCCAGGGAGCAGCGATAATCCGCCGTCATATGCCTGCAGTTTTCACAGGAAAGATAATTTGTCATATTAAAGGAATTCACATCCCGCCGCCTGGAAAACCGTTTGCAATCAGTGACAACATTGAGCATATCATCACCGTATTCATAATCTCTGTCGTCGTTAAAACTATTTCTCATCTGCGTCCTCCTTATCACATCGAAATGACTTTCGGCATGACTTAGTATTCCGCAGTGGATTGCCTTCTATTCCATTTGTAGATCCGTAGCTTTACGCCACAGAATTATAGCATCTTCTCCATTGTCTTCATAATACCCTTTTCGAATGCCCTCAGCTTTAAAATCAAATTTCTCATAAAGCTTTATTGCCGGCTCGTTGGAGGCACGGACTTCCAGAGTGTGACGCAGTATCCCATTCGCTTCCGAGATTCGGATCAATTCACCCAGCAGCATTTCTCCAAGACCTTTTCTCCTGTGCTCCGGATGGACAGCAATATTGGTAATGTGTCCTTCATCTAAAATTGCCCATAACCCTGCATAACCGATGATTTCATCTCCCACAGCAGCGATCAGGTAAAATGCAGCATCATTTACAGACAGTTCCTGTTCAAAGGCCTGCCTGCTCCAGGGAACGGCAAAACACTGATGATCAAGTGCGGCCATCGCCTCCGCATCCTGCAAAACAGCCTTACGAATAATCCCGTTCATCACGACTCCTCAACCAACCACGGTGTCAGACCCCGTGGCTGCTTTTGACCCCGGGGGGACAGACCCTTTGGCGGCAAGCTTGCGCTCGGCTTCGGCTTTTCGCAGGTAGACCGGCTGCAGCAGTTCAAAGCTCTTCGCTCCGCCTGCCCCGGCAATCTCCAACGCCGCCATGGCTACAGAAGCAGCCCTCTGCAACCTGATCTCCGGCTCTGCCAGGATTCGGTTCATATCGTCATTCGACGATAGACGTTCTGTCGAAATTGCCCACTCTTTTAAGGCCCTTTCAAACACCCGGATCCCATCGCCGAAGAAACAAATCTCCTTCTCGTGCTCCGGGTCCGCCGCCTCTACCGCAGAAAGAAATCCATCCAGGCTCCAGGCATCGTCTCTGACGGCCTGACAGCATCTTCCTTCATCGCAGTAATAGGCCCCCGCATATACCTGTTCTCTTCTTGCATCGAAGAGAGGGCAGATGAGTCCCTGAAAATCCGGGACATTCCATGCAAAAGACTGCAGCGTCGGCACACTGATCGCCGGCAGGTCCAGTGCCTGCGCCAACGCTTTTGCTGTAGCCATACCGATGCGGATGCCCGTAAAGGATCCGGGGCCTTCAGACACTGCAATATGCGTCACATCGTCTATTCCCAATTCGCATTTTTCGAGCAAATCATCAATCATAGGGATCAAATTCTGCAAATGCGACAATTTTTTATCCGAAGTCACTTCCCACACTTCCCTGTTTTCGTTGACGAGAGCAACAGAAGCATTTGGGCCGGTAGTCTCAATGGCTAGTATTTTCATCGATCTGAAATATCCTTTCGTTTTCCCCGTCACCATAGGCAATGTGTATATGGATCGTATGATCCGGGAGAAAATCTGCAATGCGGTCTGCCCACTCGATCACACAGACCCCTTCTCCGTAGATATACTCTTCATAGCCCAGCTCGAACAGCTCATCTTCGTCCTCTATGCGATAAACATCAAAATGATACAGGGGCAGCCTTCCGCTCCTGTACTCTTGAATGATGGTGAAGGTAGGGCTTACAATCAAGTCTGTAATACCCAGTCCCTTGGCTACTGCCTTCGTAAAAGTAGTCTTACCCGCTCCCAGATTTCCGGTCAGAGCGATAACGGAACCGGGCCCCAGCTTGTCCGCCAGCTGTATCCCCAGCTCTTCTGCTTCCTTTTCATTTTTAATATATATTTCTAACATGTTTACCCTCTTAATAGAGTGATGAGCAAAATTTTCATTAATGCAGTGATAAATAGGTCTTATCAAGCAAAAACCGTGCAAATTTTTGATTAGTGCATTAATTATTGTAATTATATGTCATTTCTCCATGCATTAATCAATTATTTGCACATTTGAGTTGCCTGCTTCTTTGCCACATTTGAGTTGCCAGACTTTTTATCCCATCTGAGTTGTCTGCTTCTTTGCCCCATCAAAGGCGTCTGCCTCGTCCCGTTGGTGACTACTTGTGCAGAAACCTTGCAATGGGCTTGTAAATCAAAAAGATTATGATGCTGTTAATGCCGGCTTTCAACAGGTTGAAGGGCAGCAATATGGGCAGGATCATCGCAACCACAGCCTCCACGGGAACACCCAGGTAGAAGGGTGTAACCACGAGATTCCATCCAATCATTGTGACCACCCAGGTCAGAGTGCCTGCCGCCAAAGCGATGACTGCTCTCTTCTTTGTCTTATGGCCTTTATAAAGCAAGCCTGCCACGAGCACAAAGGAACCAGTGGCTAAAACGTGCATTAAAAAGCCGATGACACCATCTCCTCCTAAAGCAAACGCCTGAATAAAGCTCACCACTACGGTGATGCTTATCCCGGACAGAGGTCCGAAGGCAAAGCCGCTGATGATGATGGGAATATCCGCCGGGTCATAGACCAGGAAAGGTGCAGGCGGAAACGGAATCCGTATCAGCAGCACAAGTGCCAGAGAGATAGCGGCCAGCATGGCCATCTTGGTCAGTCTTACAGTTTTTTCGGTACGACTCATTTCAAATTCCTCCTTATGAGCCTCTTATTAACAAGGCTCGGTTGTAATGGGAATCTGTCAGGAAAAAGTAAACCCCGGGAAGTTTCCCAGGGCTTTGGCACGCATTAATAAATCAATCCGTGTTTCTTTCATCCGGACTCTCTCTGCATCTCTGCAGAACCGTCGGTACCGGAATCCAACCGGTTCGGCCTTGCGGCTCGCGGACTCGTAGCTTGCGCTCATTACCGCCGGTGAGGACTTTCACCTCGCCCTGAAACAGATCTATGTTCGTAGAAAGTATATGCTACTCTTTTTACTTTGTCAACTCGTAAATACTGCCAGTTAGTGTCAAGTAATCGTTGGCAAGTTTTTTCCACACAAGTTTCCTGTGATGTTTTGATAGATATGCCGCATTTATTCCACGGACCTGTTTACATGGGGCCCCTGTCCCTCTGGACACCCCTTTTTCAGGCAGAAATAATATGCTCTGTGAGGCGTCATTTCTGCCGCCGAGAGTTTACCAGAGGGACAGCCCCAAATAAACAGGCTTTCGCGGCATAAACGCTCTTTCTCACCGGGCGGCATCCAGCAGCAGTAGTATTGTGGAGAGTGTGGGCAACATGTCTTTTGTTGTCCAAGCCTTGTGCGTCAACCTCTCAGGTTGCACTATCCACAGTATGGTTGGTTTGTTCGTGATTTTGCTTCCGCCTGCCGGCTATCCATCTTACCGATAAATCAGTTCACTGCTAACTCTATCATTTAGCATATTGATAATCGCTTTACGGCCGTTTGTTACGAATGTACTGTTAAAGGGCTTGCCTCCTCTAACTGGGTAAAGATAGCCTTGCCCATCCGTCTTCGGAGCTTTTGCTGCACTTAGGATTCCCTCTATCCCTTCCGTATATCTCTCCGGCAATTCCACCTTTGATAAGGATGTTACGGTTTGATGAAGCTTTCCACATACTTTCTTGCACAAGATACGTCCTAGGTTTGATGCACCTTGCTTGCTCCAACTGGCTTTCTGATGCTTCATCCGCTTCGCTGCACCATCACATACATGGTGCTCCATTGTTCCAAGATTTCGGTATTCTACACCCACCGGTGGCGATGGTAGTTTCAACCCTCTTTCCTGATAGGGAATGAGACCTTCCTGATTGCTTCTGAAGTATTGATAAAGCTTCAGAAGCTTCTTCTGTTCATCCGGCTCCTCTTCCTGTTCCCCGATCCATCTTAAATATTGCAATAGCTCTGCAATCCTCTTTTCCGAAAGCAATTTGTGTATGATCTTTCTCTGCTCTACATTCTTTACTTTCCTTAGGATCTCACGGTTCTTGTGGAATGGGTCCAGCTGGAAATGTACATCTTCATCCACAAGCCCTCCCTTGATCCACTCTCCTCCATCTCCGTTTAGAATGCGTATTTCAATTTCATCGGTGTTGAATACGGAAGCGATGGCTCCTTCCTTCTTTTTTTGAAAGGATCCTGCATCTTCGAAGCCGCAAACCATTATCTTGTTTCGCAGCGCGTATCGTTTTTCCGTTTTCTTTTCCCATCCATCATAGGCTACTGCCATCTTCATCTCACGTTTCCTTGCATTTTCCGGACGGTCTTTTCCCTGCATATTGATCCAAACGCCATCCGCTTCTTCAAACAGTATGGCTGTGGTTATCTCACCTTTTCCTTCACCTTTTTCCGCCTTCTGCGCTTCGGCTTTCTCTACTTTCTCTAGCTTCTCGCCCAAGTCCTGTATCACATTCCAGGCACCTCCGTGGCTAATTGCTTGCCCTGTCATGCTGCTCACTTTATCCGCTGTTTCCCGGTAAGAACAGACACTTACACTCTCGGCGATCCTTGTTGCGAGATTCCTTGTCACTTTCCCAAAGGTAGCCATTTTCAACACTTCATCCAACAGGTAAACGCAGGCTTTTTCACCCGTTTCAAGGGTTGTCTCATATACGGTTCTATCATAGGTAACCTCACCCATTAGTGTTTTTAATGTTGTAGCCCGGCTGCCCTTATGTCGATACGTCTTTTTATCCCTGCTTTCTGCAAGTTGTTTATCCATCTGCTTTAGCACTTCTTCCATCAGGCTTGCTGCATACTCGCATCCAATTCGGAAAATCTCTTTCTCTAAAGCATTGAAGTCTAGTCTATTCTCTGATAACATGGTTTTCATCATACAAGCCTCCTGTTGGTTGTTTCTGCAAATCCAATCTTACAGGAATTCTTGTATGAGGGGAAGAGGGCTTTGCTCTCTTCCTTTTTTCTTTCTTTGCCAACTAAAATTATACTCTAAGATACTGCCAGATAGCGTCAAGTTAGGATGGGAAAAAACAAGTGAAAGTTTCCCCATAGTTAGAATATCGGTTTAGATACCTCTAATTCCCCTTAAAATTACTGCCAGTTGCGTCCTCTTCCCGGAATTCAGTGCTGGCAGATTATCTATCATCTCTCCACTGGCTTTCCTCAGCTTGTTCCTGTTGATCTTTAGATCCAGTTCTTCGATCCGTTCTTCTTTTTTCCGCTCCCGCTTCTTTTTCAATGTGATAGCATAAATGCTCCCGCCGTTTGCTGTAAACACTCGAAGCCTTGCCATCTGGTCCACACCTTTTCGGCTCCATCCAAGTGGCCTAGAACTGAGCCGATCGGAATATATATGGCTGATGTGCCCTTCTGCACTACAACCCGTATACTCTTCTGAATAGTGGTACTTTAAGCTCTCCCAATGATTCACTATGTATGTCCTAGCTTTTCTTACTGCTTCAACCTTTGTTTCTGATTCTGTTCCATCCAGGATTGTATCAAATACGACCTTTAAATATTCTTTGTCTTCTTCTCTAATGGCTCGCCATAGCCCCCTTTCTCCATTCTCGATATGTGCCCCTGCAACCTTCACCGCTTTATTCAGATGATATCGATCAAGTACAAAGGTGCTCCTGTTAATTAAACCAACTCCTGTTTTAATCCATCCAGCTCCATCTCCTGACAGGTATATTTTCTCGATCTTGTCATAATCGTAAGCCTGATCGATGTAGTCTGCTACCTCGTTCCATAGTTCTTCCGATTCTTTGTACATTCCTCCGAAATATCTTGGATTTTGAAGCTCATACCGGTCTTTTCCTACACGCTTCTTTCCTTCATGCACATATACAAGTTTCGGCTCTGCACAGCCTCCATTCTGAAGGGCTACATGATCCTCATCTGCCTCTATGTATAGTATTTTAGGCGTTGCAGATGCCTTGGATACTTTTACGTCGCCGCTGGAAACCGGACCCAACTCTCTAATGCTGTTCATCACACTTTGACTTGATAGCTCAATGGTTTCTGCTGCCTTCCTTCCGCTTCTGGCATAGGGTGTTTCCACTGCTTCTTCTATCAATTTTGCCTTAAGTGACACATCCATTTTGTCATAGGCACTGATTCCCACGAGTTCGTCTGACAAGTACCGATATTCCTTCGTCCTCTTATGCTTGTAGTAGGTTCTGTGATAATGCACTTCTCCAAATATGGTTGCCAGCGTGTTCGGAGCGGACTTCTCCTTGACATGCCAGTTCTGCTTCCTACGGCCATCATTTTTCACTAACGAATCCATTGTTTCCAATGCCTCCGCTACAAGAATGGCTCCTGTTTGATCCAGGGCTTTCTTTATTTCTACGATAAACTCAGCAATATCTTTTTTGTTGATGAGCATTTTTTCAAAATTTTCTTCATAGCTGGTGATGATTAATTCTGCAATTTGAGTTATACTATTCTTCATAAGAGTGCCTCCGTTATTTTTGTTTTTGTTGCAATTAACATCATAACATATGAGGTCACTCTTATTTTTTTATCCTCTTATTTTTTTATCCTCTTATTTTTCCCATCCTAACTTTACACTAAGTTTCCCTCAAAGATAAGCTACGGATCCGAGATAGAGGACTCTATGGCTTAAACCCACCACGAGAATAAGCCACGTATCCGAGGTCGAGGGCTCTATGGCTGACAACCACCTTAAAAATCAGCC
>Ga0209510_1001830_pt1 | contig 23006 bp, 25 predicted proteins | sample BiotimSIPDNA_FD_185749 | JGI IMG/M metagenome (GOLD analysis project Ga0209510, IMG submission 185749) | Anaerobic biogas reactor microbial communites from Washington, USA - Biogas_R1 time_0 SIP DNA (SPAdes) (version 2) | ecosystem: Engineered > Bioreactor > Anaerobic > Unclassified | place...
AGAAAAGATTTTTGGCTAATTGCTGTGTTAAAGTACTACCACCAAATTTTGTTTTTCCTCTTAGTTGATTTGCATCTAAAGCTTCTGCGATCGCCCGCACATCAAAGCCTGGATGGAAATAAAAGCCAGCGTCCTCACTTGCGATAACCGCTTTCTGAAGATGTTTACTAATGCTATCTAAAGGTACAAATTCATGTTTAATTTCAAAATTAGGATTTGAATCCAGAAGAGCTTTCATATAATTACTCATCTCTGGTTGTACGTATTTCAACGAAATTACATTATCGTAAATTTTATATCCATAATCAAAAGCTCGATATAATAAGTAAGAAACAACAATGGAAAACGCTGCCGCATATAAAAATAAGGCTAACAATACGCCACGCGCTAGATAATTTAATATCCGATAAATCCACTTAAATATGAGAAAAGAAATTCGTTTGATCTGAACAAGTACTTTTTTAAACTCTACATTCATATTCCTAAACCTAAATAATTAGCGCTGATTGAACCAGTCATTAATATCTTGACCTTCTTTCAATTTTAAACGTTCGTCTTCAATACCGCGACCAAAAAGAGCCGTTTGAATTTGAGCTCGCTGAAATAAGTTTTGAACTAATTCCGTTGCTTCTCGGCCTGGCCCATCTTGATCAAAACAAAGCACTACTTTTTTTTGAGCAAATAGAGAAACCCATTCTGGTTTAAACGATTTTACTCCAGGAATCCCAACTGCCTCCATATTTCTGGAAATCATAGTGAGAGTATCTACAACTCCTTCGCAAAGAAAAACCCAACCAGGTTGTTGATTTAAAATCACCTTATTATAAGGATAAGGTATTTCACCTTTTAGATTTAATTCTTTTGGAACAACGCTCGAATCAATGGCTCTTGCTTGAAAGAAAAGGGAGCGGACATGCTCATCTAAATACGGAAAAATTAGAGGATGCTTATAATAACGTAGGTTTCCTCGATCATTATACAATCCTGTTTTTTGTAAAAGTTCTAAGCCAAACTCAGAAAGTAACGACTTATTAAGGGCACTATAATCTGAAATATAACGAAGACGCATTTTATCCCAAGCAGGTTTAAAAATACGACGACTAGCTAACCAACGAGCCGCAGGCGTTCCGTCGACAACTGAAAGGCGCTTTAAGAAAGATAAAACCACCTTCATCCGTTCTTCAGGCTTAATTTCTGGCTTCGCTTGTTTTACAGGCCTTGCTATACTTGGTTCTGTAATTGATTTGTTTAAGGAAGTTAACCCATGGATTTGAGTCTGAGACATGAACTCTGTTTGTAACCACTCTAAAGCCTCTGCAAAAGAACAACTACGAGCTTGTTTCACTAGTTCAAAAACATCCCCTCGCATATCTTCACAAACCCAACACGTAAAAAGGCCCTTCTCCTCAGAAATAGAAACGGAAGGCGTACGATCTCCATGAGCATGGCGCATGGGATATAAGCAACGGAATTTGCCTCTTTGCACATCAATTCCAAGTGCATTAGCGACTGCCGTGATCGATAGGGACGCTTTTATTTTATCTATGTCATCGCGTTTGATTTGCATCTTTCTAAATTATTTGATATGGCTTTCGTTAATATAAAAGAAAATTACTCTCTGCGTCATTTAATTTCATTTAGAGTGGGCGGTGAAGCGCGATTTTTTTGTGAAATAGAAACAAATGAACAATTTTTAGAAGTTAAAAAAAAAGCGATTCAACAAAACAAGCCTCTTTTTATTCTTGGACGCGGTACAAACGTTGTTATTTCTGACAAAGGCTTTGATGGCTATATCGTGAAGCTGTCACGTTCTTTTTCTGAATTATCCATAGAAGACTCTATCATAAAAGCGAAAGCCGCGACTCCTTTATCGAGAATAGCTCGAGTATCCATTCAAAATAATCTCAGTGGTATGCATTTGCTCGCAGGTATCCCAGGAACATTAGGGGGTGCTATCTACATGAATGCAGGGGCATACGGGCAAGAAATTTCTCAAACGGTAATAGAAGTCAAAAGCATCAATGATCAAGGGCAAATCATTACCCGAGACGCTTCTGCCTGTTCTTTTTCTTATAGGCACTCTATTTTCCAAGATAATAAAGAATGCGTTCTAGAGGCCTCCTTTCAATTGACTAAAGGCTCTAAAGATGCTCTAGAAAAAGAAATGAATACAGTGATGCAAAAAAGAAGAGATTCTCAACCTCTAGAATACCCCAATGCAGGTTCTGTTTTTAAAAGAACTCCTCAAGATTTTCCTGGAGCTTTGGTTGAAAAAGCAGGGCTCAAAGGATTTTCTATTGGTGGTGCCATGGTTTCTCCAAAACATGCGAACTTTATAATCAATACAGGGAATGCCACCGCTCAAAACATCTATGATTTAACAAGCGCAATCATTGAAACTGTATTTAAGCAAACAGGGATTACTCTCGAGCGAGAAATCATCTTTTTAGGTGATTTTTAAAAAAGACTACTTGTAAATAATAGCGATAAGCGACAATAGCAAGAATCGCTCCAATTCCATCGGCTATTAAATCATAGCCAGAGACAAATCGGCCTGGTGTAAAGCTTTGGTGAAATTCATCAGAGACACCATATAGTACGGTTAATAAAAATACTACAAGAGCAATTCGAATAGGAAACTTTTTCCAAAGAGCTGGCTTAAACCAAAACGAGAAAGAACACCCTAAAGCAGCATAGGCTATCGTATGGAGTATCTTATCTGAGCCATAAAATAACGAAGGTAAATCCGTTCCTGGTTTTGAAGACATATGGAATAAAACAGCCATTATGAGAATAGCAGAGACATATCGTAAAAATGGATATTGAATAAAGATTTTTTCTATCATAGCCATATTATAATAGAAAATTCTAACTTTTCTTTTTATGAAAGCCATTACATTAAAAGCTGGACGCGATAAATCTGCATTACGCCGTCATCCTTGGGTTTTTAGCGGAGCGATCGACAAAGTCCTTGGAGACCCAAGTCTTGGGGATTCCGTTGAAATTTATTCTTATGCTGGGGATTTCTTAGGCATGGGAGCTTATTCTCCTTCTTCTCAAATTAGAGCTCGATTCTGGAATTTTGGAGAGAAGAAAAACATAGGAGAAGATTACTTCTCTGAAATCTTAGACCTTGCTATAGAAATACGCCGTGCTAGAGGCTTTGATATTCAAAATAAAGAGAATGCGTTTCGTTTGATTAATGCTGAAAACGATGGGATTCCTGGTTGTATTATCGATAAATATGGTCCTTACTTTTCGATTGAAATTTTATCCGCTGGCGCAGAAGTTTTCCGAAAAATCATTTTCAAATTACTCGTCGAGAAAACAGGCTGTACAGGGATTTTAGAACGATCCGATTCAGAAGTTCGTACCAAAGAAGGTTTACCTTTACGCAAAGAAGTGGCTTATGGGAATGTGCCTACTGAACCTGTTCTGATTAATGAAAACGGCGTTCTCTTTGATATTGATCTTTGGAACGGGCATAAAACAGGCTACTACTTAGATCAACGTGATGCTAGAAAAAGAATCGGAGAATTAGCATCTGGGAAAAGTGTTTTGAACTGTTTCTGCTATACAGGAGGCTTTGGTCTTTACGCGCTAAAAGGCGGTGCTAAACACGTTCACCAAGTCGATGTATCTAAAGAAGCTCTGAAGATTGCACGTGATTTAGTATTAAAAAACAAGCTCCCTACAAGCCAAATTACACATACACAAGCCGATGTCTTTACCTACTTAAGGCAATGTCGAGATAAAGGGCTTCAATTTGATTTAATCATCCTTGATCCGCCTAAATTTATAGAGTCTAAAGACAGCTTAAATAAAGGAGCTCGTGGGTATAAAGACATTAACCTTCTCGCGATCAAGCTTTTAAGCCCTGGTGGGCGTCTTGCTACTTTTAGTTGTTCTGGTTTAATGGAAATGGATCTATTTCAGAAAATCATTGCCGATGCGGTAGAAGATGCTAAACGAAGTGCTCAAATTATAGAACGTTTTGGGCAACCAGCAGATCACCCTGTAAAAACGTCCTTCCCTGAAGGGCAATATTTGAAAGGTCTTTTAATCGAAGTGGAATAAAACTAGCGCTTGTTTTGACGTGGTAATATAGAAGCATTCTTTTCTTGCCATACCGCATCTTCCCAAGCTCTTTCTGCTTCATTTGCCCAGTCTGAATTAGGGTAGCTCTCAACAATTTCTCTATACTTCGCGACTGCAGAACGGAAATCACGACGTTCTCTGTATATGTTTCCAATTTGTAATAAAGCGAATGAATACTCTTCATCGCTTGTTTTATTTTCAATAAATTCTCGATAAATAGAAAGAGCTGTTGCTAAATCGCCCTTTCTAAAAGCAACATTTGCTGCATCAATAGAACGTTCATCTGTAGAAACCTTAGAAACCTCTGGAGGAGTTGATTTCACAGCATCTACGACTGCTGGCGTAGAATCTACTTGTGTCTTTGGAGTCGAATCTACTGCATCTGTAGTACCTGTTAATTCCGCAAGCCTTGCAAGCGCAGGGTCTTTAGGATCTAGAGATGACATAGTTTCTGAATAAAGACGAAGCTCAGCAATTTCTAAATCTTTCTTATTTTTCTTTTTATAAATAAGACTTAAATAATAATGCGCTTTAGGCCCTAATTCAGGAAAATCAAAAGCACGTTTTAAATTATACTCTGCTTTATCTAACTCCCCTAATTCATAACGGACTAAGCCAGCATAGTAATAAGCTCCAGGATGCCCTGGTTCTTGTTTTAAGACTTCTCTCCAAATAGAAGCCACCTCATTATATTTTTTGGCTTTAAAAAGTTCAACGCCTTTTAAGAATAGAGGGCTATTATAAGAAAACTTTGAAGAAGAGTCTTTAGCAACCGTTGCTGAAGAAGGGACTGGAGCGACAGAAGAAGAAGAAGGTAGAACAATTGAAGACGAAGAAACGACTACAGAAGAAGAGGAAGGAGGAATCACTGAAGAGGATACAGGAATTTCTGAAGACGATGATAGTTCCACTGAAGAAGACGATTCTTCAACAACAGGAGGTTGGTTAGCAGGGTCTTTCGCACGTTCGTCTGCGGCCCCTTTTTTATTTCCTAATACTTCATAAATTCGAGCGGCACCTTCATAAGCCTCACTCATCTGAGGAGCATAGCGATAAGCTAAACGGTAATTAGCTAGTGCTCGGCTATAATCTTTCATTTTAAAACGGACTTCTGCAGCAGCAAAATAGGCCTGTGCATTATTGGGATCCGTTGCAAGAATAGCGTTGTATTCTCCAATAGCTTTTTCATACTCGCCTGCAGCAGCAAAACGGGCTCCTTGTTCTAAACGAGGATCTATTGCTGCAAAGGAAACATCGATCAGCAAAACTAAAAGTAAGATAACATGATAAAAGCGCATAACTAAATAATACTAAAAACAATATTAAAATTTTTAACGATTTGCCATTTTTTTGTTCTAAAAGAACCTTTATCTTCTTTTCAAACAAAGGGTAGCTGTATTAACGCCCACCCACAAGAATCTGATCTACTTTAATGGAAGGCTGGCCCACAGTGACTGGAACTGAACCCGAAGAAGCGCCACACATGCCTGCTGCCATATCAAAATCATTGCCGACCATACTGATTCTTGGTAAAATCTCGTGCCCTTTTCCAATAAGAGTGGCGCCACGCACTGGTTCTGCAATTTTCCCTTGGCGAATCACATAGCCTTCATCTACAGCAAAATTAAACTCGCCTGTTGCAGGATTCACAGAACCACCTGCCATTTTAGCTGCATACAAGCCGTTATCAATGCTTGAAATCATTTCTGCTAAAGAGTCTTTACCCTCTGCAATAAAAGTATTTCTCATGCGGCTAACAGGAGCGTATTTATAAGATTCTCGACGAGCACTTCCTGTAAGAGGAACACCCACTTCTTTTGCGCCCACTCGGTCACTCATGTATGATTTTAAAACTCCATTTTCAATTAAAACGGTACGTTCTGTTGGAGTGCCTTCATCATCAACAGAAAGGCTTCCCCAAACGCCTGGCAAAGTACCATCATCGATAGCGGTTAAACAAGGGTGTGCAATTTGTTCGCCTAGTTTTCCACAGAAAGGGCTTGCTTGACGTCGAATAGATTCTGTTTCTAAAGGATGGCCACAAGCCTCATGGAAAATCACGCCACCAAAACCATTCCCCATCACGACAGGCATTTGACCGCCACTGATGTAGCCCGCATCTAACATGCGTAAAACACGTTCTCCACATTCCATAGCAATATTTTCAGGAGAAAGTGTTTCAAGAATTTCATAACCGCCTAAGGCGCCAGGAGCTTCATGAGAAGTTAAACGTTCTTGATTTTTTGCCCCAGTAACACTGATATTTGCCCGTGTACGAGCTCTTGTATTTTCAATATGAAGCCCTTCACTATTGATAATCTGAATCGTTGAACAAATATCAGAAACAGAGGAACTTACTTGAACAATTCGATCAGACAAAGACCGAGCTTTGTCATCTGCTCTTTTAAGAAAATCGAGTTTGTAATGTTGCCCTAATAATCTAGGATCTTTAAACGCATTTGCTGAATAATCTAAAACACGTTTCATCGACTGATAATCAAGTGTTTTGATAGAAGAGCCCTTTTGATTTCTGCCAAAAGCAAGCGTTTCCGTCATGCGAAGTAAAGTATCCAGATGATCATCACTAGTAAAAGCGTAAAGAACTTCTGTACCGTAAATTAAACGAATGCCAATGCCATATTCAGTACTTGCGGAAGCGTTTTCAATTTTACGATCTTTTAAAAGCAGAGTGGAAGAGCGAGATTCTTCTTCAAAGATCTCTACAAAATCCGCTCCTAATTGACGGCCTTTATCAATGATTTTTGAGGCAATATCTAAATTCATAATTTATTTCCGTACCGCAATACCAGCATCACGCATGGCTGATTTAATTCCTTGTACTGTATAATCTCCAAAATGGACCATCGATGCGACAAGGGCTGCATCTGCAGAAGTCTTAGAAAATAGCGTAGAAATATGCTCAGGAACCCCTGCTCCACCGCTTGCAATGACAGGAACCTGTACAGCTTTGGCAATCAAATCAGTAATTGTAAGTTCATAACCCTCTTTTGTTCCATCGGCATCAATCGAATTAAGGCAAATTTCCCCTACGCCCAATTCTTGCGCTTGAATTGCCCATTGAACGGCATCGATTCCCATGGCTCGCCTACCACCTTGAATATAAACTTCATAGCCACTAGGTATTTTTTCAGAAACGCCTACAAATTTGGCATCCATCCCAAGAACAATACACTGATTTCCAAACGCTTTTGCGCCTTCGGCAATAATTTCAGGGTGAAGCACAGCAAGGCTATTGATACTTACTTTTTCAGCACCAGCTAAAAGCACCGCACGCATATCATCGAGATTACGAATCCCACCACCAACAGCAAACGGAATAAAAACATGGCGAGCAATATCTTTCACCATTTCTATATCACATGGACGATTTTCAGCACTTGCTGTAATATCATAAAAGACTAATTCATCTACCCCATCATCACTGTATCGGGCCCCCATTTCTACGGGATCCCCAATATCAATATTTCCTTTAAACTTGACACCTTTTGTCACTTTTCTATTTCGAACATCTAAACAAACAATTAATCTTTTGGATAACATAATAAGTCCTATTTTTTTCAAATATATCTTTTCGATGCATCTCTGTCATACATTCGAGGGCACGGTTAACATTTCTTGCATCTCAGGGGTAAAAGCCTTACTTTCAAACCAACGAGCTTCCTTAAAATAAGGTAGCATCAAAAGGACTTTGTAAGCATGAAGCATTTGATTTTCGGCACCTAAAATGGCATAATCTTCTGCAGTCAAAGGCGCATTCAACATTTTCTCGTAATAAAAGCCTTCGTGCCCATAAAGGCGATCGGCAACGACTGGATATCCAAGGGCTGCAAGATGAGCACGAATTTGATGCTTACGTCCCGTCACTAGTTCTGCTTCCACAAAAGAAAAAGGGCCTGTAAGAGTCCTAAAATTTTCTTCTCTTACTTTTTGCAATTGAAATAAGGTGGTCGAGGGTTTTCCTTCTAAGCAGGGGTACATTTTTAGGCGAATGCGACTGTCTTTCTTTTCTTGAAGAGATAAATCACAACGTTCTATCTCTTGAGGAAATCGCCCATGAACCACGGCCAAGTATTTTTTCTTTAGTAAAATCCGATCTAAATGCCTTTGGAAACGAGCTCCTGTATCTCTTGTCTTCGAAAAGAGCATGATTCCACCAGTATCCCTATCTAAGCGATGCATGGGAGTAATCTCTTCATTGTCAAAAGCACGACGAAGAATACTCGTAAACGTATTGAAAAAAATCCGTCCCGTGTGGTGTACTGGGACTCCAGCTGGTTTATCTACAAGCAAAAATTCATCATCTTCGTATAGTACATCAAAATGCGTCGGAACATCTGGTTCTGCATAATTATCAATTTGATAAAGTACTTGATTTCCTGTTTCGACTCGCGTTTCTATTGTAGCGACAATCCCATTAACTAAGACAGCCCCAGACTGAATTTTTTCAAGCCATTCTTCACGAGTGTGATAAGTAAAACGTTCACAAAGAGAATCGACTAATAAAAAGCCGCGATGTTCTGGTCGAACGATACTTTCAAAAACCATTTTTCCGATATGAGCCATATTACTCGAGTATCCAAGTTTGTCCGTTAGGAACGCCTTCTCGGACGTTAAATTCTTTAGATCCAATGACGGCTCCATTTTGAAGTGCTGTTTCCACTCGCCAACGCCCGTAACTTAAATTTTTCTTTTTTGTATAAGTTCTAAAACCACTTTCTCGCCCTCCTTGCACCGCCATGCGTGAAGAGGAAATACGATCGGTAAGTTCAAATTTTTCTGTCTTAGGATTATAATAAGACCAACGATGTTCAATATTTGCTTTCACTTTATTAGGAGCAAAAACAGAACTTAAGAAAAAGATTTCCCCTTCTGATGGTTGCCAACTCAAGCTTTGAGTCGATAAGCCCATTCGTTCTAAAATAGTTGGAGATTCCACTTGGCAAGAATACGTGGCTCGATCAAAATGAAGACACACATTATGTTGTTTTACTACTAAAGGAACAGGAGGAATCACATTGAAAAAATACATGACGATTAATAAAGCGCTGATCGCTATAGGTGCAAAAAATACTTTCAAAGGACGCCCTGAGAGTTTCCATATTCCATAGCATAAAAAAAGCGATAAAAAGGTACTAATCAAAAACCAAATAACCCCGAGACGATGTACCCAATGAGGAATCGCAAAATTCAAAAACATCGTCCCTAATAAGCAAAAAAAGGAAAGGCTCACGGCAAAACTTTCATAACGACGTTGTAAAAATTCATTTCCAATTAAAAGAGCTGTTAAAAATAAAACAAGGAATAACGAAGCCAATGAGCCACTGCTTTTGAAATAACAAATCACTAAAGCACTAAATAAGCTACCAAAGCAAAATTGAACAGCCCAAGTAAAACGAGAAGTCCATTTTTCACTCCATTCTCGATTCAAAAAAAAATTTCTAACTCGATAGGCTTTAGAGAGTTTCCATCCTGGTTCTGCATGCAAATGAGAATCCATTTTTGAAGCAGATAACAAGATCACTAAAATCAACGCCCCAAAATAATAAGCCAATAAAAAAAGTAAATCCGAACTATAGACCATTCGACCAAGCGTAATGGAATCCCAAGCAAATCCTATAAAAAAGGCTAGTGCTGGAAAAAAATGTTTGAACTTTTCTAAAGCTTTTTTCATTCTTGTGGATTTACTCCCGATACAAATTATGATCTAAAATATATTGATAAACTTCAGCGGGTAGACCACTAGGCTTTTCACCCGAGCATAAAAAGGACTTTCTTATCCCTGTACTCGAAATCATGCCTTCAAAGCCTTGCTCACGACCGACCCAAAATAGCGGAGCATAACCTAATTCCATATGTTTTTTTAGATCTGGTTCTTTATAGCCACGACGAGCAAATACAATTAATTCAAAATCTCGAAGTAATAAATGACCATTATACTCAGTTCCATAAAAATGAAGAGGATCTCGCCAATGAGGAATTCCCTCATAACTATCAGCGCCAACTAATAAACGGAAATGGTAGTCTGGATATGTCTCTTGAATATATTGCATCGAAACATAAGACCCGCGGTAATCATTCATATTGATTTCAATATCAGAAACAATAAACGAAGGATTATCACCTACAGCTAACTTAAGCATTTCAAAGCGTTCTTCAGGAGAAGCAATTAATGTTTTATCCCAACGATCAGGAGAAGGCACAAACCATACTTCATCGCAAAGTTTTAAGGATAAACATGTAGATGCTAACGCTAAATGATCATTATGTACTGGATCAAAGGCCCCCCCTAAAATAGCGGCCGTTTTAATAGACATAGACAACAAAACCTATATTCATTTGAAGACGTGTTCCAGAAATCGTTTCTTTTTCAAAGGGATCATAATGTTCCGAAATAAAACGATATTCAATTTCAAAAACTAATGCCGACTTAATCCCTAACTGAAAGAAAGAACCTAATCCCAAGCCATATTCGTTCCATGCGACATCTCCAGCATCCGACAAGTTTTTTGCTCTTGTGTATGATCCTTGAAGATATGGACCAAAGCCCAAGGAAATCCCTAATTGAGCAGAAAAATCACGCTGTTCGATTTCTCTTTTTTCTCCTTCATCGGGATCTTGCACATAATTATTAAAACCATACCCTAAACGCAAATAACCAAGCCCATTAATCCAAGCACCAATCATCGGCGTGACACGGATAAGCCCGATACCATGATCTCCATTAGCTAAAACTCCAGACCCTGTTTCTAAAACGCCACCAAGCACAAAAGGCATTTTGTTCCCTGTCGTATTTGCAGAGGTTGTTGCAGCATCGGAAGCCTCTTGTGAAGAAGCCCATCCAAAAAGGCACAATAACAGAATCCATAGATTTTTATTCATTTTTTTCCTAAAGCACAATCAATAAAGGAGTACACAAGCCAACAACCGCGTTAAAAATAGAATCTAATTTCATGAGTATATATAAACGTTTTGAAATCATTTTATCTTCAACAACCATACGCTGGAAATAGTCTGATAAAAGAAGAGTCGAGACTAATTTAAGAAGAACAGCTCCTAAAAACCAATAGGCAAAACCTGAAAAATATAGAAGTACTAAATAAGCTAAAGAAAACGCAGATATTAATGAAATATTTGTTTTTCTGATCCCTTCAGAAGCATCCATTTCCATTTTTAATAGTTCTTTGAATTTAACGGCCTTATCACAGATCGATTTATAACCATTTGTACTTAAAGACAAACTATATCCGAAAAAAAGAACGGATGACATGATTGTTAAATAAACTGAAAAATTTCCCATTATATTAAAGTATCCTCAAAAAGCACACCTATTAAATTTAATCTACAAATTGATTTGAAGAGCTACTCCTTAGCATTTAAAATACGTAAATAGCTTTCATACCTTGCCTCCGAAAGTTTCCCAGAAGCTAAAGCTTCTCTGACAGAGCATCCTATCTCTGTGAGATGCAAGCAGTTACTAAATTTACAGGTGAATAAACCGTCCTTAAAAAAGCCTGGAAAGATCTTGGCTAAGTCATTCGAATCAATATTCAAAAGTCCCAAAGAACGAATCCCTGGGGTATCAATCACCATACCACCCCCAGGCAAATCAAATAAACTAGAGGATGTGGTTGTATGCCTTCCTTTTCCATCTTTATGACGAACTGCACCAGTTCTTAAAGAAGCTTCTGGAACCAATTGATTGATCAAGGTGGATTTTCCGACACCACTCTGGCCGCTAAATACAGAAATTTTTCCCTGAAGAACCTTCTTTAATTCCTCTAAGCCCTCTTTGGTTTCACAGCTAATCGCAATAGATTGATCCACGATTTTCATAAAATCCACAATGGCTTTTGGTTTCTCAGTCACTAGATCCATTTTATTCAAAACCAAAACAAAGGGCAAACGATTCAAATTAGCAGCGAGTAAAAAGCGATCCACAAAGCCATAATTAAAAGCAGGTTGTTCTACAGAAGCAACAATCACCACTTGGTCAATATTGGCGGCAAGTACAAGTTCATCGCGCAGCCGATCTCTAGGCCCTGGACGCACTAAAGCACTTCGTCTAGGATGCACTTTAATCACGGCATATTTTTCTTCTGAAGTAACACCTAAAACGACTGAATCTCCTACTGCAGGAAACTCTCCAAGTTCATCTACCACCGTCGCTTTATACTCTGCAGTTACCACCCGAAGATCAGATAAACGAACCTCGCAAGTCCGTCGATGAACTTCTAAAACAAGGCCTTCCAGTTTGTTTTCTGGTTCAAAATGAGTCGTTGGGTTTTTAATTTTCTTTAAGCGTGGGTTCTTAAACTCTCTGCTCCAGCGCTCTTTAACTAAATGATCATCCAAAGCACCCTTTTCCCACATTTGTTTTACATTCAAACGGCGAGCTCTATTTTCTCTCCTCGACATTTTCATGCGTGGATTGGATTTATTTTCATTTTGTTCGTTTTCAATCATTAAATACAAATGTAGTTTTACATATATGCTTTCAAAAACAATTCTTCTTCTAAAAATGACTAGACCAGTCAATATTTTAATAGCAGTATTGACTTTACTCGCTGGATATTGTTTAATAGACTATTATCCCCCTGTAATGCAGCTTTTTATAGAATGCATCGCTTTTGCTGCTGCTATTGCTTTTGGAAATATCCATAACGACGTTATTGATGTAAAAGTAGACGCCATAAACCGACCAGACCGTGCATTGCAGTCTGGAAAGATTTCTATCCCTTTAGCAAATAGCATTGTTGGCATATGCTTTGGAATCCCTGTCATACTCACCTTAGGGCTTTTAGATTCCACTGTACACGCCACTTTCTTTGCCTTAATTTTATTGATTTTATTCATTTATAACCGATGGACTCAAAATGTACCCCTCGTAAAGAATATGACCGTCGCTTTTTTATGCACTACCCCTCTTATTCTCAATATTATAAACCACCCCAAAGGTGCCGTTCTGATTGCCCCCTTAATTCTATTTGCCTTCTTTTTTATGTTCACAAGAGAGCTCATTAAAGACATCGAAGACGAACCAGGCGATTTTAGACAGGGCATTCTCACTTTTCCCGTTCTTGTTGGAATCAGAAAAGCAAGTATCTTCGCCATCATAAGTATGATTTTTTCACTGCACACCTTAGTCTTACCTGTCATAATAGGTATTTACTCCCCTCTTTTTATTGTTTTCAGTGGAATTCCAGTTACATTATTAATGATACAAGCCATTTTAAGGGTCAAAAAAAAGTTATTTAAGGCATCGCAAAATTTCATTAAACTTGCTATTTTAGCAGGCATCGTAGGGCTAATTTTAAGCCAACGTGTTTTAGTCTTTTATTAATGTTGCTATACCTTAAACGAGGCATCCATGCTTGAAGAAATACACGAAGAATGCGGCGTCATTGGCATTTTTAATGGCGAAAATATCAGTAGAAACATTGCCATGGGCCTTTATGCCCTACAACATCGCGGTCAAGAAAGTGCTGGTATTGCGATAACTGCTGGAGATAAAATCCGCGTACGTAAATCTATGGGATTAGTTTCAGCCTTATTACGCGAACATAATGTGGACGAACTAACCGGCTTTGCTGGAATCGGTCATGCCCGATATAGCACCACTGGATCCAGTACTCTTGCTAACGCACAACCTATTCTAGTCAGTTGTAAATGGGGTCATATTGCTGTTGTTCATAATGGTAATATTACTAATGCTCCAGACCTTCGTGCTGAGATGGAAGCAAATGGTCATATTTTCCAAACCACCTCTGATTCCGAAATTCTTCTTCATGAAATTGCACGTACTCCAGCCGCTAATTTATCTGAAGCCATCAAAAAAGCGGTCTCCAAATTCACTGGTAGCTTCTGCTTAATCCTCCTCACTGTAGACACCATGTATGTGGCTCGTGACGGCTTTGGTATCAGGCCTCTTGCCATGGCTCGTATGGGTAAAAGCTGGTGTATTGCCTCCGAGACTTGTGCGTTTGACTTATTAGGAGCCAATTACGTTCGCGATATTCAACCAGGCGAACTCCTGACCATCAACAAAGATGGTATACATTCTGAACAGTTTACTAAGAAAGACCGAAAAGCACACTGCATCTTTGAATACATCTATTTTGCTCGCCCTGACTCAAAAATATTTGAACAAAGTTGCGATAAAATACGTCGTAAAATGGGTAAACAACTAGCTTCCGAATGCCCTGTGGATGCAGACATTGTAATTCCTGTTCCTGATAGTTCCACAACAGCAGCACTCGGTTACGCTCAGGCCTCTGGTATTCGCTTTGAAATTGGACTTCTTCGTAACCACTATGTAGGCCGCACATTTATTGACCCTACACAAAATGTTCGCGAGCAAAAAGTCAAACTAAAATTCAATCCTATTGAAGGCGTCCTTAAAAACAAAAGAGTTTGCGTTGTCGAAGACTCTATTGTTCGAGGCACTACTCTTAAAATTTTGTGCCGTATGTTACGTAATGCAGGTGCACTTGAAGTTCATATTCGTATTGCATCACCTCCAGTAACATCCCCTTGCTTTTATGGCATGGACTTCCCAAGCCTTGGTGAACTTGCAGCAAGTTCAATGACTCCATTAGAAATTGCAAAAATGCTTGGCGTTGAAAGCTTAGGCTACCTCAGCGTAGATGGCATGAAAGCCTGCACTGGCCAACCAGCTGATTACTGTGCTGCTTGTTTTGATGGCGTTTATCCAGATTTTACTGGCAATGACTCCACTAAAACCCGCTGCGGATAATAACAAATCATTTCTTTAAAACAAAAAACCGTCCTTCGACGGTTTTTTGTTCGACAAATAAAAACTTAAAAAATTATTCTTCAGCAGCTTCTTCATTAGCTTGTAAGTCTTCATCAGAGAAACCGTTAGAAGTATCCTCTTTCACTCGACCAAGAAGTGCTTCTACATTGATACCAACTAAAGCGTTATTCTTTTTATTAAAGCTCGCGACGATATAGTAATCGCTGTTCCAAGCCACTTTACGTGTTAAATAACCTGTTTCTTTATCCGTTTTGGTATCTGGGCTTAAAAGGATCTTACCAGTATCTTTTCTTTTTTCAATTAACGCAAAGTCCTTAGAGTTCTTTGCTTGTTGAGACGCATCGCAAGCAATTTCCCATAATAGGCTATTATTTTCAATCACGCTATTAACAGCTCCAATAACATAAGAGGCATTTGAAAAAGTCTTTTTGGTGCTTTTTTCGTAGGCTTCTTTTGCCTGAGACACGTAACTCCCTTTTTGTAAAAAAACAGTCACTAAAAGAGCCACGCTCATTACGATAGATAAAATGGTCAATTTCTTAAAATTCATTGGATTCTCCCGAGCTTATTGAGCGTTAAAGTTGAATACAGCAGGTTCTTTAATCTTAAACATCTCAGATGGAGAGACAGAGCGTAAAGCCTTGTAATCTACTGATTTAAATGAACCACCTGTGAAATCAAATGTCACTACAGGATTCCCTGCAAGTGAAATGACTCTTTTCGTTTTTTCAGAAGTAATGTTCAATTTGAGCTCTTTTAGGCCCCATTTTTCTAACTTTTCCTTATTCTTAGCATCGGCAAGATAAGTCGATTCAAGCTCTGTCACTTTTTTATCAAAAGCGGCTAATGAGCGATCACTGCTATTGACGGTTTCAAAGACGAGCTCCCATACCAAGTTCCATTCATCTACAAATTGACCTTGAGCAAAAAGAGTTTTATTAACTTCATCTGTATAGGCTTTTGTTGATTGACGGACAACCGTTAAAGCTTGAGTCTTATACCCATCTTTAAGAGTAAGCATGATGACGATTAAAGCAATCATCACAACTACATTACTTATAAATATTATTTTCATTTTGTTCATTGCAAATACATTCCTGTTCAAGAAGTGAAACAATCTTCTCAGAGAATCTAAATCCTTACAAGCAAATAATCAAGTTTTTTAAAGTAAAATGTATATTTGAAATCATATGACACAGGAAAATCAAAAAGATGAATCCCTTGCTTCTATAGTCTTTGAAAATCTTAAAGAACTATTAAAAGCAAAAAATGCAGCTCACGAGTCCATGTTTAAATTCCATTGGAAAAAACTGCCCCCATTTAACTTAATTTGGCCACAAGTTGATTTTTTACGCATTATTCGACTTATGGGAGAAATCGAAAAACACGCCGAAGAGCAAAAGGTATTCATTAAAAAGAACTTATCTAAAGCAACAGAAAAAGAATTACCCTTTTTTAAGGCCATTCCTGACTATTTAGACGCCTTAGTCGTTTCTTGCCGAGCTTTAACAGAGATTGCTCAATTTAAGCAAGATAAACTGGAGAAAAAAGAAGGTCGTTCTGTTTTTTCATTCAGTAAATTACTAAAATCTTATGAGAATGCGCAAGATCAATTAGTTCGAAAGGGAGCTTTTGTTCAGGTGCATTGGATGGAAATAAACTAACCTTATCAATAACGATAACAAACCAACACAAGGAGCGCTTTTATGGCATTTACACTACCTACTCTTCCCTTTGCTTATGATGCACTCGAACCGTGGTACGACGAAGCTACCGTAAGAGTACACCACTCCAAACATCATCAAGCCTACACCGATAACCTAAATAAAGCGCTTGAGGAAGGGAAAGTGGAGACCACCTCCGTTGAGAGCCTTTTAAAGAATCTGGATTCTGTTCCCATGGCTCTACGTACAAGAGTCATCAACCATGGTGGCGGTTATTTTAACCACAACTTTTTCTGGGAAAATCTTTCTCCTGCAGAAAAGACAACTCCTTCGGCTTTCTTAAAAGCGGAGATAGAAAAGTATTGGCCTTCTTTTGATGCATTTAAAGAAGCCTTTTCAGCAAAGGCTCTAGCTCATTTTGGAAGTGGCTGGGTTTTTCTTGTTTTAACAAAAGAGAAAACACTCGAAATCATCGACACCCATGACCAAATATGCCCTTTATCCTTAGGTTATGAACCTATAATGACTATTGATGTTTGGGAACACGCTTATTATTTAAAATACCAAAATCGCCGTGCAGAATGGATTTCGGCTTTTTGGAATATTGTGAATTATGAATGCGTAGAAAAGCGACTTAAAAACGCTTTAAGTAAATAATAACGCCACAAAAACCGCTGTCTGAAAGTCTGTTTTTTTGTTCCTGTAATACGAGTCGCATTATTATCATGTACTCGATATTCAATAAAGCAAGAATTCAGAAATAAGACGCGGTATTTTTTTTCTGCACAAATTCCGATCCATTGATCATGCATTGGTATTTTTTTTGGAAAAGGCATTGCGGACTCTAAAATGGTTCGCTTAAAAGCCATGCAGCAACCAGTGTAAGAATTTTTCCACCAGTTTTTGAATAAACCCCGCTGTACGTTTCTGAGTTCAAAAAGAGTTTTTTCTTGCCTTTTATTTTCTCTTAAAACAAAAGCATCATGTAAAATCAAATCATATTCTTTTAGTTTCTGAACACAGGCATTCACTTTACCTGTGAGCCAGAGATCATCTTGATCACTCAAGAAAATCAGATCGCCTCGGCAATGAACTAAGGCGCGTTCGAAATTATAAATAGGCCCTAGACGTTTTTCATTCTTTAATAAAATCAAACGAGAATCTTTTATTCTTTCTATAATTTCAATCGACGCATCTGTAGAGGCATCATCAGAAAGCACTAATTCATCCTCTGGAGACAATTGTTTTAAAATGCTTTCGATTTGTTCTTGAAGATACTTTTCTCCGTTATATACGGCCATACAAACCGAAATCATAATCACCTCTTAATATTTCAAAAAGCGTCTTGGAATAAATAATTTTGGGACTCTTCGTAAGAACATCCATGAAGGAGAAGCTAACTTAAAAAACATCTGAAGGGCCTTCATTTTATTTGAATAAGTGAGCGAAGAAAACCAATTCGATTTGCAATGCCACACGGCTCTCTTATAAAGAGGATGCTCTGAATACAAATCAATAATTCTTAGGAGTTCCGAATACATTTTTTCATGATTTAAATGCATGTTATTTCCATGCAATCGGTAATAACAAAATACATTTTCTAAAACAGGTAATGGCCCATATTGGTAAGAAAGACGAAGCCACAGGGGAAAATCTTCAAAGAAAAAGCGAGAATCATAGCCACCAACTTCAAAAAATAAATCTCGGCGAATCATTTCTGTACAGCCATGTAAGGCTTTTTGCCCTAAAAATAGTTCTTCAAAAGTGACCTCTGGAACCCCTTTTAAGAAACGTTCATCTAAGTTTAGTTCTAACGTTCCAGAGGCATTCATCTCCATTGTTTGTCCAAAGCAAACAGGAACGTTTGGGTGTTCTTCCATAAAAGTAGATTGAATCATCAAGCGCCCTGCAGGCATAATGTCATCGCTTGCAAAGGAACAGAAATAACGACCACGAGCAAGCTTTGCTAATTCATTCATTGTAGATACAAAGCCTTGATTAGGTCTTGTGATAAACTGGAAGCCTAATTTTTTTGAAAGCGATTCAAGAATCAAAGGGCTCTGATCCGTACTTCCATCATCAATTACTATTAATTCAAAAGAAACGCCTTGCTGAGAAAGAATCGAGCGAATAGCCGCTTCGACATAAGCCTCATGATTATAACTTGCAAGTAATACTGAGACTAAAGGGGTTTCCATGTATAATGATTCCTAATAGTGAACAATAAAATAAAAATAAAGCAAAGTACGTTTTCTATGGCATATGCGCCAAAAGGAGCTGTAATACCCAAAGAAGAAATACCTATAAAAGAAAGTATAAAAAATAAACTCTGTGAAAGAATTTCTAAAAATAGAAAAGCCTTAGCTGATTGTTTAGCAATTAGTCCTATGCCTAAACACCAAGAACCACAACGAAAAAAGTCTCCGATCCATTGTAGGTGCATTTGCTTAGCGACTGGGAGGAACTCTTCTGATAAAATGAATTGAATCACAAATTCTTTAAGAAAAAACATACTGAAGATTAAGATAAAAGCGACCAAAAGTACACCTAATAAAGCGTACCAAAGTGTTTTAAAGAATGATTTTTCATTTTTCAACTTGGAAAGTTTAGGTAATAAAATAACGCCTAAGACAGAAGAAAAAGCCACATTGAAAAAGTCAGAGATTCGGAAAGCCCCTTGCCATAAGCCAGCCTCATGCCATCCGATTGATGTACCAATAAGAGAACGAATAGCAGTTAAAACGATAGGCGTTAAAATCATCGGGATGATTCCCATCAAAGCATACTTTTTCCAGACATTATAACCAAAGGAAGTACTTTTTATAAGGCGAGAAAAGATTTTTTTCTTGTAGGCAATAAATAATGAAATGAATAGTGCTACTAAAGATTGCGTCGCTAGTACAATTAAAATAAGATCTTTATTCCACAAAACAAAGAGAATCACCCAAAGTGCCTGTGTGAGATAAGTACTAATAGAAAGAAAAGCCCAAAGTTTAAATGCAGAAAAACCATTTGCAATAGACTGAACAATGGAAAACAAAACCATCCCAATCACGCCTGGAATGGCACACAATAAAGCAATTCGCAGCATTCTTTCAGAAACGTCAGGAAATAAAAAATGGAAAGCACCAGTCCAAGAGGCGATCAATAAAAAGATGGAAACAAATAGAATGCTTATCCCAGAAAGAATTAAACCAGAGCGCCATAAAGAAAAACGACGATCTTCATCTTCTGCATATTGAGAGGTTAAGCTCACCCAACCATTCTGAATGGATAAAGAGCCTCCTGCCTGAGCAGCCATCATTAAATTTTGAAACTGCCCTACCATCGCAAAACTCACAGGCCCGAGAATCACAGCTAAAATTTTATTTGTGGCAAAAGATGTTACAATACGAATGAATGCGACCATCCCAGATAAAAAAGATTGCTTGATGACTTGAGGCATCTTTTTCATGAACGACTACTCCAGCGAACGAATAACTCGAGCAGGGACTCCGCCAATCAAAACTCGTTCAGGAAATGTGCCAGAGACGATAGAACCTGCTGCCACAACGCTATGTGCACCAATGGTTGTCCCTTTTAAGATTGTGACTCGATTGCCTATCCAAACGTTTTCTTGAATGGTAACAGCCCCTTTTTTAGGTTCTCCACCAAGACGATTTTCAGGAGAAAGCGGATGAAAATCAGTGTCATAAATATCCACATGAGATCCAATTAAGACTCGTTCTCCAATAAAAATACCAGGGCCTTCTGAAATGGCAGAAAAATCATTTCCTATCCAAGTTTCTTTTCCAAAAGAAATTTGAGAAGAACTTGTACGTGCATCACAAAAAATATAAGAGTTCCAAAAAGACTTTCCTGTAATCCAACCTAAACGAACGCCAGAACCAAAATGAATACGCCCCTTCCCTTGCGTGAGTAGAGGGGCTCCTTTAATTGGCTTACCTTCATAAGATGCTTCTGATAAAAAAGAATAAAGAAGCCGCCTCATAAAAGCATAGGCGTGTCGAAAAATTTTAACAAACAAAATCATTCACTCCTTGAATTATTTCTGTGACTTCATCATCTGTTAAAATTGGATTTAAAGGGATACTGATCACTGTAGCCGCAAGTCTCTCTGTGATTGGCAAAGACTCATACACTAAACCAGTTTTATATGCTTCTTGTTGATGAGGAGCACTAGGGTAATAAACGAGTGTTTCAATGCTACGGTTTTGTAAATGCTTTATAAATTCTTCTCTATAATCTGTCCGTAATACAAAAGAATGCCAAACATGTTCTTCGCTTACTCCCATTTGAGGCAAACGTATCAGAGGATTTTTTATTTCATTTAAATAACGTTCCGCAATCGAACGCCTCCGAGCGTTATGACGTTCCAAGTAAGGTAATTTCACAGAAAGAAAAGCCGCTTGAATTTCATCTAAACGTGAATTGACGCCTTTATAAATATTCACGTATTTTTTTTGTGCTCCGTAATTACTGAGAGTTCGAACTACTTGCGCTAAAGAGACGTCTTTTGTAGTTACAGCACCCCCATCTCCTAAAGCGCCTAAGTTTTTAGATGGATAAAAACTAAAGGCAGCGGCATCCCCTAAAGAGCCCACACGATTTTTTCCATAATATGCACCATGAGCTTGAGCAGCATCTTCTACTACTAACAATTGATGTTCTCTCGCAAAAGAGAGAATCGGATTCATGTTTGCAGACCGACCATAAAGATGAACGGGTAAAACCGCTCTTGTTCTAGGAGTTAATGCTTTTTCTAAAAGAAGAGGGTCTAAATTAAAAGATTCTTCATCTGGCTCGACTAAAACAGGCACTAGCCCTGTTTCTGAAATGGCAAGCATGGTGGCGATATAAGTATTTGCAGGGACAATGACTTCATCGCCTGCTTTAATACGGCCAAGTTCTATGTACGCTTTGAAAATCAAAGTTAATGCATCTAACCCACTTCCGACCCCAATACAATAAGGGACTCCACAGAACAAGGCAAAAGCGGACTCAAATTCTGAGCAAGCCCGACCTCGAATAAAAAAGCCTGAATCAATGATTTTTTTGGCTTCTTGAGACAAAGAAGGCTCATAAAATTGATTTAATTTTTGTAGGTCTAAAAAACGAACCATATTATGTATTCCCCTGCAATGTAAAATGATACTTCAAATCGGCAAAGCAACCGATACTTTCCTTAAAAGAACAAAGGCCCGTATTAGGAGCTCCTAATTCTGAAGCAGGCCCAATATCTAAAAATTCAAAACCACGTTTTTTATAAATCTCAAATAATTCTGCCGCTAATAAATTCATTGGGCGTTTTAAAGAATAAGCGGAAAGATCTCCCCAATAAATCAATTGAGCTATTGTCGGGGTCACTTCATAAACAATCGCTGATGCCACGTGAATCTCATCCATAGAAAGTAAAAAATAGCGACCATGAATAAAAGTCATTGTTTTTTCTAAATCATTCAAACTCATTTTTAAGGGATAGCCTTTGGCTTTATAATTTTGAGCAATCACATCATAAGCGAGTTTTTTTTCTTCTAAAGTATCCACTTGTTTCAATACATAGGGAATACTCTTAGCCCTATTTAAATGTCTACGTGATGTACTTATTAAAATGGAATCATAATCATCCGTTTTCAAGTCTAATGCGTAATTAATATCTGTATAACAAGAAGTAGAATAGCGCTGTAAGATATAAGCGAGTTTAACATACAAGTCTTGCTTATAAAAAAGAGGCGGCATTGTTATTTGTAAAGTAATCACATTTTTTTGGATATAATCTAAAAGGCAATTGACCAAAGAATCAAGAGAGGCAAGTGAAAGCGACTTAGAAAAACTAAATCCAGCAAAAGGAGCAGAAAATGGAGACTGCCAAACATCTCCTTTTTTACCAACAATCATACCAGCAATTGCTTTTTGGTCTCTTTTAAAAAGTAAAAAACGCGACTCACTCACTTTACTTGCATTTAATTCGTGAAACGCCACCGATTGATAAACAATCGTTTCTGAAGTTAAAAACTCATTATATTCTAATGCCGATACTGGTATGCATTCCATAGTTAATCTTTTTTTAATTCTAGAAAACGAGTGTAATCACGACAATAATCTAATTCATCAAAATGATGAGAAGTTAATACCAAACAAATAGAACCTGAAGAAAAAGAAATCTCTTCAGCCCAAATTCCAGGCGGGATATGTAATCCATAATAGGGGCGATCTAGTCGATAAATTTTAGAAGAAGTACCATCATCCATTTTTACATCAAAGGCACCGCTTGCGGCAATGAGTAATTGATGGCATTCATAATGAGCATGACCACCTCGAGATTCTCCTCCAGGGATATCATAAAGATAAAAGACTCTTGCAATATCAAAAGGAATTGGCTTATCTGATTCCACTGCAGTTAAACTCCCCGATCGTTCACTATGGCGAGGGAGCGTGATTAACGAGCA
>Ga0209510_1001832_pt1 | contig 22957 bp, 16 predicted proteins | sample BiotimSIPDNA_FD_185749 | JGI IMG/M metagenome (GOLD analysis project Ga0209510, IMG submission 185749) | Anaerobic biogas reactor microbial communites from Washington, USA - Biogas_R1 time_0 SIP DNA (SPAdes) (version 2) | ecosystem: Engineered > Bioreactor > Anaerobic > Unclassified | place...
GGGTTCCTTGTAAAAGCCAATTCGGAAGGGAGATCGGGGCCGCTGGATTACGGCAGAACGCATGCAGACGGGGCCAATATGCTGGCCCGCGCCCTGGAACCTTATGAGGGGCTGGTTATGTGGCGTGCCTTTGTTTACAGTCCTGACAGCGACGACCGGGCCAAACAGGCTTACGAAGAATTTATGCCTTTGGACGGGAAATTTCTGCCAAACGTGATCATACAGGTTAAGAACGGGCCGGTAGATTTTCAGCCGCGGGAACCATTTACTCCTTTATTCGGAGCTATGCGTCAAACACCCCTGATGATCGAATTCCAGATCACACAGGAATATCTGGGATGGTCCCGGCAGATGGCATATTTGGGCCCTTTGTATAAAGAAGTGCTGGATGCAGACACGTATGCCCTGGGCCCCGGAACCAACGTGGCAGCGACTACCGACGGATGGTTGTTTGGCCATCCCGTTTCAGCCATAGCAGGAGTAGCCAATACCGGTACGGACCGTAACTGGACCGGGCATCACTTGGCACAAGCCAACTGGTATGTTTTTGGACGTCTGGCGTGGAATCATCGCCTGGATGCCGGGGAAATTGCAAGGGAGTGGATTGGAATGACTTTCAGCAACAAGGGGCCCTTTATGGAGCATTTATTAAATATGATGATGGAATCACGGGAAGCGGTAGTCAATTACATGATGCCGCTGGGACTGCACCATCTCTTCTATACCGGGCATCATTACGGTCCCGAGCCCTGGGCCAATGATCCTTTTTCACGTCCGGACTGGCAACCGCCTTATTACCACAAAGCCGATGCTAACGGGGTCGGGTTTGACCGCTCAACAACAGGAAGCAATGCGGTAAGTCAGTATTTTGAACCTTTGTCCGGTCTATACGACAATGTAGAAACATGTCCGGAAAACCTGCTCTTATGGTTCCACCATGTACCGTGGGATCATACCATGAAAAACGGCTATACACTATGGGAAGAAATGTGCCGCCTGTATACGCTTGGAGTTGATCAGGCCAGGGGATTTCAAAAAACATGGGACCGGCTGGAACCCTACATTGACAAGGCCCGTTTCCTGGACATTCAATACAAGCTGAAAATCCAGGCCAGGGATGCGCAATGGTGGCGGGATGCGTGTTTATTGTATTTTCAGACGTTCTCCCGAAAACCCATACCATTGGAACTGGAACGTCCCGTTTATGATCTGGAGGAACTCATGCGTATGGAAGTGATTATGGAATAAAATTTCTTAGCGTATTTTTTACGCTAAGTTTGTTTTTTTCGCCAATTCTTTCTTACTTTGAGTTGTGCAGACTAATCATTCCATTTCTGTTGACTGTGCGGTGTTCGGCTTTGACGGCCGATCCCTTAAATGCCTTTTGATCAAAAGGGACGGTCAGGACCTGAAATTACCGGGCAGTCTGATCTCGGACGAAGAAGATATCCCGTCTGCTGCCTACAGGGTGCTGGAGGAAATGACGGGGTTGAAGGATATATTCCTTAAAGAATTGTCTGTTTTTTCCGATCCTTTCAGGGTGGGGAAAAAAGATCTGGACTGGATCAATCATTTCTACGGAGTTCACACAAAAAGGGTCGTTACGGTGGCATATTATGCCCTGGTCAAACTGGATAATAAGATCATGTCCCACATTCGGGAAAAAGAAGCATTCTGGAAAGAGGTTGATTCCATATCTGTATTGGCCATGGATCATAAAGATATCCTGAATAAGGCGTTGTCTATGCTTTCCAGGGACATGACACATTCTCCCATTGCCTTTGAATTGCTTCCCCGGAAATTCACGATCCGGGAACTGGCCGATTTGTACAAAGCCGTTCTGGGAGTGGAGATTGACAACCGTAATTTTCGCAAAAAGATCATTGGCTGCGGGTATATATTACCAACCGGGGAAAAAGAAAAGGGCGTTGCCCATAAACCGGCGGCTTATTACATTTTTGATAAACACCGATACAAAAGGGAAGAAAAGAAAATCCGAAAACTGAACTTCATTAATTGGAACGAATAATATGAAAAGCATTGGAATAGATGTGGGCACATCTTTTATAAAAGTATCACTTCTGGAAGTGGAATCGGGTCGTTGCCTGGGGACCTCTACGTGTCCTGAATCGGAAATGCCTGTTCACGCGGAACGTCCCGGTTGGGCAGAGCAGGATCCCGACATGTGGTGGAAAAATGTAGGCCTTTGCCTGAAAAATCTGGATGACCGGTATTCACTCAAAGACGTGAAATCCATTGGCATTACCTACCAAATGCACGGTCTGGTGTGCGTTGACAAAAAAGGGAAACCGCTCCGCAAGTCGATTATCTGGAGTGACAGCCGGGCGGTAGAGATAGGGGCTAAAGCATTTAAAAAGATAGGAAAAGAAGAATGCCTTACCCGCCTTCTGAATTCCCCGGGCAATTTTACGGCTTCCAAAATGGCCTGGGTTAAACAAAATGAACCGGAGGTGTTTTCACAAACCTACAAATTCTTTTTGCCGGGGGATTATATAGCGTACAAACTTACGGGAGATATGTCGACAACCGACAGCGGTTTATCCGAGCAGATCCTTTGGGATTTCAGCGAGGATGCTCCCGCACGATTTGTCAGGGAGCATTACGGAATACCCGCTTCCTATGTTCCGGCGCACAAATCTTCCCTGGGTGTGCAAAGCCTCACCTCGGCAGAAGTTGAAAGAACATGGAACATTCCCAAAGGCACCCCGGTTTCCTACCGGGCCGGGGACCAGCCCAACAATGCCTTTTCCCTCAATGTGATGGAGGAGGGAGAAGTGGCTGCCACTGCGGGAACGTCCGGAGTGGTATACGGTATAACATCAAAATCAGTAGCCGATGATCTTTCCCGGGTTAACCAGTTCCTGCATGTGAATCATCACCGGGACAATCCGCATTACGGGGTCTTGTTGTGCATTAACGGTACCGGTATCCTGAATGCGTGGATAAGAAGAAACCTGTTGTCCGGCATGTCTTACGATCAGATGAACGAAGAAGCTTCCAAAGTTCCTGCCGGTAGCGAAGGATTATTGATCCTGCCTTTCGGAAACGGTGCTGAAAGAATGCTGGAAAACCGTTATACGGGAGTTCAAATGTCAGGGTTGGATCTGAACCGTCACCACCGGGGCCATTTTGTGCGGGCTGCGCAGGAAGGGATCGCTTTTTCGTTCCGCTACGGAATAGAGATTATGAAAGAAATGGGCATGCAGCCGGGAGTGATCCGTGCCGGGGAGGCAAATATGTTTCTGAGTCCCGTATTTATTAAAACCCTGGCCAGCCTGACCGGAGCTACAATAGAATTGTACAATACGGACGGAGCCTTGGGAGCTGCCCGGGGAGCCGCCTGGGGAGCAGGTCTGTACAAGAGTCGCCGGGAATGTTTTTCCGGACTTGAAAAGGTACGGACACAAAAGCCTGAACCGTCCTGGGAGGAACCCCTGGAAAAGGCTTATATTACATGGAAAAAACAACTTGAATCAATATTATCTAACGTTTAAAAAGTATTTCATATGGCAACAAAAGAGTATTTTCCGGGTATCGGAAAAATTAAATTTGAAGGAAAGGACAGCCGCAATCCGCTGGCCTTCCGTTATTACGACCCTGAGAAAGTGGTGTACGGCAAAAAAATGAAAGAATGGCTGAAATTTGCCATGGCTTACTGGCACACGCTGTGTGCAGACGGACAGGACCAGTTTGGTCCCGGGACGCAGTCGCGTGAATGGTGGAAATCTCCGGATCCCGTAACGGCTGCCAAGGAAAAAATGGATGCCGGTTTTGAATTCATGCAAAAGCTGGGCATTGAGTATTATTGCTTCCACGATGTGGACCTGGTAGCTGAAGGACCCACCGTTGAAGAATATGAAGCCCGAATGAAAGAAATCGTAGCTTACGCCAAGAAAAAACAACAGGAAACCGGGATCAAGCTTTTGTGGGGCACCGCTAATGTTTTCGGACACAAAAGGTACATGAACGGAGCTGCAACGAATCCGGACTTTGATGTGGTTTCCAGGGCAGTGGTGCAAATTAAGAACGCTATAGATGCCACCATTGAATTGGGCGGCACCAATTACGTATTCTGGGGAGGCCGTGAAGGCTACATGTCTTTGCTGAACACAGATATGAAACGGGAAAAACACCACCTGGGGCTTATGCTTCAAAGGGCTCGCGATTACGGACGTGCCAAAGGATTCAAAGGGACTTTCCTGATCGAGCCCAAGCCTATGGAACCCACAAAACACCAATACGATACGGATGTTGAAACCATCTTGGGATTTTTGAAGAAATACGATCTGGACAAGGATTTCAAGATCAATATTGAAGTAAACCACGCCACTTTGGCCGGACACACCTTTGAACACGAATTGCAATGTGCTGCCGATGCCGGTATACTGGGATCTATAGATGCCAACCGGGGAGATTACCAGAACGGATGGGATACCGATCAGTTCCCCATTGATATCTGGGAAGTAACCCAGGCCATGATGGTGCTTCTGCAGGCCGGCGGTCTGCATGACGGAGGAGTGAATTTTGATGCCCACATCAGAAGGAATTCAACCGATCTGCAGGATCTGGTGATCGCACATATTTCGGGTATGGATACATTTGCCCGCGGGTTGGAAGCTGCTGCTGCCATCCTGGAAGATTCTCCTTACCTTAAAATGCGTAAAGAGCGTTATGCTTCTTTCGATGCCGGCAAAGGCAAAGAGTTTGAAGAGGGCAAACTGGACTTCCAGGCTATTTACGAATACGGCCGGAAAGTTGGAGAACCCCGCCAGATAAGCGGACAGCAGGAATTGTACGAAACCATCGTAAGTATGTACATATAGGATGGCGGCAACCATGATTAACTCAGATAAAGGAAGTAAACTGTACCTGGGAGGTTTGACTTTCGTAGCTGTATTGGGCGGACTTTTGTTCGGATACGATACGGCTGTCATCTCCGGTGCCGAGAAGGCTCTGGAAGCTTTCTTTTCGCAATCCACTGACTTTGTTTACAACAAAGCGTGGCACGGGATCACAGCGTCCAGTGCCTTGATAGGTTGTGTGATCGGAGGAGCCTTATCGGGATTGTTGGCACCTCGTTGGGGCAGACGCAATTCCCTGATTTTTGCCTCGATGTTGTTTTTTCTCTCGGCAATAGGTTCCTGGCGCCCCGAGATGTTGTTCTTCGAATTCGGGAAGCCGAGCTTTTCCCTGCTTTTGACCTTCAACGCATACCGTGTATTGGGCGGGATAGGCGTTGGTCTTGCTTCGGCCATTTGTCCCATGTATATTGCCGAGGTGTCTCCTGCCAACGTCAGGGGACGGCTGGTATCCGTCAACCAGTTTGCCATCATTTTCGGTATGCTGGTGGTATACTTTGTCAATTACCTTATTAGGATCAACTTGCCCGGGAGTATTGAACAAGCCATGATGGAGCTGGGATGGAGAAGGATGTTTTTGAGCGAAGCTTTTCCTGCAGCTACTTTTGGGCTTTTGTTGCTGTTCGTTCCCAAGACTCCGCGGTTCCTGGTAATGTCCGGTAATGAGTCTAAAGCATTGCATGTACTGACCCGGATTAACGGAATGGATTCCGCCCGGAAGACCCTGGCAGAGATCAAGGAAACCGTTGTAGAAAAACGCGAAAAATTGTTCTCTTACGGGGTAACTGTAGTGGTGATCGGGATCCTGTTGTCGTTTTTCCAGCAGGCTGTAGGGATAAATGTTGTCTTGTATTATGCGCCGAGGATCTTTGAGAACCTGGGTGCCTCGGGTGATGTTTCCATGAGGCAGACAGTGGTCATGGGGGTGGTCAATATCATCTTTACCATGGTAGCTATCTTAACTGTGGATAAGTTTGGACGCAAACCCCTGCTGATTATCGGTTCCATTGGCATGATGGTAGGTATGGCAGCATTGAGTGTCCTCTCCTTTATGGATGTAATTGGTGTAGCAGCCCTGGTGTTCATCATCATATACACCGCCTCATTCATGATGAGCTGGGGCCCCATTACCTGGGTACTGATATCAGAGATATTCCCCAACACCATCCGGGGTCAGGCCGTGGCCATAGCCGTTGCCGCCCAGTGGATTTCCAATTTTGTGGTCTCCTCTACGTTCCCTTCACTTTCCGAGTGGAGTACAGGAGGTGCCTACCTGATCTATGCCGTATTCTCCCTTTTGTCTGCTGTTTTCGTTTTCAAGATGGTTCCGGAAACAAAAGGCAAGACACTGGAAGACATGACCCGGCTCTGGAGAAAATAGTGCAACGCACACTTCATTCTTTTCGCTGATTTTCAGCGTTTTATAAAAAACGTACCCCCGGGGTACGTTTTTTATAATTGCCTGTTATACAGGCAAAAGAATGAAGTGTGCGTTGCACCCACTTTTTTGCTAAATTTGTTGTTATGGATACAGTTTCAATAATAGCAGGCCTCGGGATAGGGGCCATCGCAGGAGGGCTGGCAATTTGGTTGCTGATCAACAGCAAGTTACGCGGTAAAGACATGGAGATAAAGGAAAAGGACGCACTGGTCAGGGAAAAGGAAACAGAGATCATAAATCTTACTTCTGGGATTGCCTCGGCCCGGACGGCACTGGAACTAAAGGACAAGGAACTGGAAAAAATGCAGGAAAAACTAACCTTGCAATTTGAAAACCTGGCCAACCGCATACTGGAAGTCAATACACAAAAATTTGAGCTGAAGAGCCAGCAAAGTATGCAGCAATTGCTTAAACCCCTGGGTGAACAGATCATGGAATTTAAGAAAAGAGTGGAGGATACTCATTTGGAAGATACAAGACAACGTTCTACGCTGGAAGAACGGATCAGGGGCTTGATAGAACAAACCAATATTGTCAGTGCACAAGCAAACAATCTTGCCGAGGCACTGAAGGGCAGTCCCAAAACACAGGGTAACTGGGGAGAAATGATTTTGGAGAGGATCCTGGAACAATCAGGGCTGGAAAAGGATACGCATTACGTAATGCAGGAGTCTTTTCGTACCGAACAGGGCAATATTTTGTATCCGGATGTGGTTATTCACCTGCCGGGAGAACGAGTCATTATTGTTGATTCAAAAGTGTCGCTCGTTGCTTACGAAAGGTATGCTTCCGGTGCTTCTGCCGAAGAACAGCAACCGGCATTAACAGAACACTTGGTGTCGATGAAAAAGCATATTGACGAACTGGCATCCAAACAGTACGACAATCTCCAGGGATCTTTGGATTTTGTTATGATGTTCATTCCTGTTGAGCCGGCCTATTTAATAGCTATTCAAAAGGATCCCGGACTGTGGAGTTATGCTTACCGTAAGCGCATAGTGTTAATCAGTCCGACAAACCTTATTGCCTGCCTGAAACTGATGTCCGATTTGTGGAGCAGGGAAATGCAGAACAAGAATGCCATGTTGATCGCCAAACGGGGAGAATTGTTGCTAAAAAAATTTGAAAATTTTGTAGAAACACTTACCGCTTTGGGAGGTTCCATAAAGAAATCCCAGGAAGCCTACGATTCGGCTATGGGACAATTAAAAGAAGGTCAGGGCAATCTGATAGGTCAAGCCAACAAACTCAGGGAGTTGGGTGTGAAAGCATACAAGAACCTGCCCGAGTTGATAGTTGAGGAGTAAGCCGGTGGCCCTCCTTCCTACTTAAATCACAGAATTCTGATTTTCTGGCAATCCATCCAGTTTTTCCCCCTTCCATCCACATATAAGGCTGTTTTTGTGGACATACTTGGGATTTTCCGCCTTCCATCCACATAAAAGGCTGTTTTTGTGGATGAACTGTAGTTTCCTGATTTTGGTTGACTACCTGTAGGATTTTTTCCTAATTAAAGTTGACTATAGGTAATTACTCTTGTTAGGGTCTGACTAGATGGTGATAAAATGCAACAACTTTTCTGTGAAAAGAACAGAACGCTTCGGCAAAAATGATAAACCGCTCCGTTCTTTGCATTGAAGAGACTGTCTGCGGGAAAGGGAAGATGCTTTAGTTTATGAAAGATCTTACCTGCATAGTGGAGGCAGAGACCGCCTGTAGCCACAAAGAGACGAAGCCTTGGCATAGAGGAAATAGGTTTCTGCTCTTGAGCTTGAAGCGTACTTAAGGGGAAAAGGATTTAGTCCGGGTACAAAAAAAACGGCTAAAAGCAATTTTAGCCGTTTTTTCATGTGCATGGCAGAAACCCTTATTCTGCCATACGCTTGTAGTTGTTGTAGCGTGTTTTGGCATGTTGTTCGGTAAGGGCAAACAATTCTTTTGCCTGATCCGGGAATGTTTTGAGCAAGGAGCTGTAACGAACTTCTCCCCTGATGAATTCCTGGAATTTATCCCAATCAGGTTCTTTGCTGTCCAGGGTAAAGGGATTCTTCCCTTCGTCAGCCAATGTGGGATTGTAGCGGTAAAGCTGCCAGTAACCACTTTCTACGGCCAGTTTTTCTTCCAGCTGTGATTGTCCCATACCGCGACTCAGGCCGTGGTTGATACAGGGCGAATAAGCGATGATCAGAGAAGGACCGTCGTAAGCCTCGGCTTCCTTCAAAGCCTTGAGCAGCTGGTTCTGGTTGGCACCCATGGCTACCTGGGCAACGTATACATATCCGTAGCTGATCGCCATCATTCCAAGGTCTTTTTTACGGATCTTCTTGCCGGAAGAGGCAAATTTGGCAACAGCCCCGGTCGGGGTGGATTTGGATGACTGACCGCCGGTGTTGGAATAGACCTCGGTGTCAAGTACAAGTACATTCACGTTCTCACCACTGGCAAGCACGTGGTCCAGACCACCGTACCCAATGTCATAGGCCCAGCCGTCACCGCCAATGATCCACTGGGATCTGGGGGTAAGGAATCCCCTGAGTTCGTAAATTTCCCGCAGGGGCTGGTTTTTGGATCCTTCCAGCAGAGGAATCATCTTGTCGGCCAGGGCAACAGCCTGTTCAAAATTATTACGTACCGGGAGGTATGCTTCAAACAGGGCCTTCAAATCATCGCTTACGTTGTCTTTCTTTTGGGCCGCGATGATCAGATTGGCCAGTTTCTCGCGCACCTGTTCGGCACCTATACGCATACCAAAACCATATTCGGCATTGTCTTCGAACAGGGAATTGGCCCAGGCCGGTCCACGTCCGTTGCGGTCTTTGCAATAGGGGGAAGAGGGGAAGGAAGCTCCGTAAATGGAGGAACAGCCTGTAGCGTTGGCGATCATCATGTGATCCCCGAAAAGCTGGGTAACAGCCTTTACATAAGGAGTTTCACCGCAACCGGCACAAGCCCCCGAGAATTCGAACAGGGGTTGTGTGAGACCCAGGTTTTTCACGTTTTGAGCTTTTGGCACGATCGTGTCCTTGTAACCTATGTTGGCGTGCAGGTAGTCGAAGTTGGGCTGCTCGGCCATTTGGGTTTCTGCAAATTTCATGGTAAGGGCTTTGGTCTTGGCGGGACATATATCGGCACAGTTGCCGCAACCTGCACAATCCAAAGGACTCACCTGAATGGTAAACTGGTATCCCTTAAGCGGACCGTTGCCGGCTGTGCGTTTCACGGATTCAGGTGCCTTTGCCGCTTCTTCTTCGGTCATCACAAAAGGACGGATGGCTGCGTGGGGACATACGTAAGCGCACTGGTTACACTGAATACAGTTTTCTGCGTTCCATTCGGGAATAAATACGGCGATCCCCCGTTTTTCAAAAGCAGCAGTACCGGCGGGCATGGTTCCGTCTTCGTAACCTTTGAACACACTGACGGGAAGATCGTCCCCGTTCTGTGCATTCACTACGTCGGCCACGTGCTTAACCCATTCCGGAGCCAGGCGGTTGTGTGTGTCGGCTTCGAATTTGCCTGAACAACTCTTCCATTGAGGATCGGTCTCTATCTTTTCGATCTCTCCTCCGCGGTCAACGGCGGCAAAGTTCATTTTTACAATGTTTTCACCCTTTTTGCCATAGGATTTCACAATGGCGTCTTTCATCTCTTTAACAGCCTGATCGTAAGGGATCACATTGGCGATCCTGAAGAAGGCAGATTGCAGGATGGTGTTGGTATGGCCACCCAGTCCGATCTCATCGGCGATCTTGGTGGCGTTTATGATGTAGAAATTGATGTTCTTTTCGGCCAACGTCCTTTTCACGAAATCGGGAAGGTGTTTTTTCGTTTCTTCAGTATCCCACAGACTGTTCAACAGGAAGGTGCCGCCTTTTTTGATACCTTTGAGAATATCGTACTTGCGCAGGTAGTTGGGTACATGGCAGGCAATAAAATCGGGAGTTGTCACAAGGTATGGCGAATTGATGGGTTTGTCACCAAAACGCAGGTGAGAACAGGTAAATCCGCCTGACTTCTTGGAGTCATACTGGAAATATGCCTGGCAATATTTTGGTGTCGTCTCACCAATGATCTTGATGGTGTTCTTGTTGGCGCCTACAGTGCCGTCGGATCCCAGCCCAAAGAATTTGCATTCATAAGTTCCCGGTTTAGCAACGGAGATCTCTTCCTTCATGGGGAGTGACCTGAAAGTGATATCGTCAATGATGCCGATGGTGAAATTGTTTTTCACTTCTTTACGGCCAAGATTTTCAAATACAGATAAGATCTGCGCGGGAGTGGTGTCCTTGGAAGACAAACCGTAACGTCCGCCCACGATGAGCGGGGCGTTCGGATCATCTGCATAGATGTTCTTAATGTCCATATACAGGGGTTCTCCCAGGGAGCCCGGTTCCTTGGTCCGGTCAAGCACGGCGATCTTCTTAACGGATTTTGGCATTACGCGCAGAAAATACCTGGCCGAGAACGGACGGTACAGGTGTACGGCTATCATACCCACTTTTTCACCCTGTGCGTTCAGGTGGTCCACCGTCTCCTTGATGGTGTCACATACAGAACCCATGGCGATGACCACGTGTTCAGCTTTTTCGTCACCGTAGTAATCGAAAGGCAGGTAGGAACGTCCGGTCAGCTCGGAGATCTCGCCCATGTATCGTGCAACGATATCGGGTACTGCGTCGTAGAACGGATTGGATGCTTCACGGGCCTGGAAATAAACGTCCGGGTTTTGTGCGGTCCCCCGGGTTACGGGATCATTGGGATTGAGGGCCCTTTCCCTGAAGGAGGCGAGGGATTTGGCGCTGATCATCTTCCTGAGTGCATCGGAATCGATCATTTCGATTTTCTGGATCTCATGAGAAGTGCGGAACCCGTCAAAGAAATGCAGGAATGGAATTCTCGACTTCAATGTCGAAAGATGCGCAACGGCAGCCATGTCCATGGCTTCCTGAACACCTCCGGAGGCCAGCAGAGCAAAACCTGTTTGGCGGCAGGCCATTACGTCAGAATGGTCACCAAAGATAGATAAGGCCTGTGCAGCCAGGGAACGGGCCGAAACGTGAAATACGGTGGGGAGCAATTCCCCGGATATTTTGTACATATTCGGGATCATCAGCAACAAACCCTGTGAAGCGGTAAAAGTAGTAGCCAGTGCGCCGGATTGCAATATGCCGTGAACGGCGCCGGCAGCACCTCCTTCACTTTGCATTTCAACTACTTTGAGCGTTTCTCCAAAAAGGTTCTTTTTTCCGTGGGCAGCCCACTCGTCGGCATATTCAGCCATGGTGGATGACGGCGTGATGGGATAAATGGCAGCAACTTCACTGAACAGATAACCAACGTGAGCTGCTGCGTAATTTCCATCACATGTGATGAATTTTTTTTCTTTTGCCATAATCATATGGAATTAAATGAATATTAAAAGGTATTTAAAATTGAATGTAAATTTTCCTGCATCAGGTCGTACTGGTCTTCCATGCTTTTCAGAAGCGCCAGTTGTGATTGTGCCCTTACAAGGTTATGGGTCGGATAACGTATCCGGTAATAGGTGTCACCGTCAATATAATCCATTAAGAATCTGAGGAATTGTTCATAAGTAATATAGAGAGCTGAAAAAGCCATATGCAATTTCTCTGTATCATTCAAAAACCAGGCCGCCCTGCTTGCATACCCTTCGGAAAAAGCATAAAAACGATCCGGATCCATCACAACCCGGGAACTGACAGGATGATCCTCGGCAAAAGCATTGGCATAAGAACGAACCGCATCCCCAAAATCGTAAAGAACAGTGGTCTGCATGACGGTGTCCAGATCAATGGCACAAACTACTTTTTTTTGCCTGTCAAATAAAAAGTTGGAAAGTTTGGTGTCGTTGTGACTGACCCTTTCAGGAATGGAGCCTTCAGCTATCAGCTTGTAAAACGACTCCATCTTCTCCTGTCTGCTGTATATCTCTTTAACCAGGGAAGCAACGTCTGTCAGTCTTCCGGCGCGGTTTGCCTTTGCCGAGTCTGAGAATTGGCTGAACCGATACCTGATGTTGTGAAATCCGGGCAATGTAGTTGTGAGGGTGCCCCGAAAATCCGCCATCTGGCTGTGAAACATCCCGAGGCCTTCCCCGCCGGCGCGTATCATTTCCTTATCAGATGCCTGTTCATAGGTATATGTGTCAGGTATGTAGGTGCAACATGTCCAGTATTCCCCTTCATTATCTATGTAGTAGAGATCTTCATTTTTGCCGGGAACCAGTGTCAGGGTAACGGCTCCTTTTGAACGAATGTGACGGGTCACTTTGTCAATATTGGCCATCATGCCCGGAATATCGGGGAAAACCGAACGGTTCTTCCGTTGCAAAATGTACTTTTGAGGACTTGACGTTTCTACAAGAAATGTGTCGTTTATAAATCCCTCTCCCAGAACTGACACCCGAGTGACATGTTCCGGGATGCAAAAGTGTGTGACAATTACCTGTGCATCACTCATAGCGGATCACCAAACGAAAAGAATTGCAAAGATACTAAATAAATAGTTCAGGGACAATCTTTTTTATCATATTGGTAAGCACTGTACCGGGTCCGAATTCCGTGAAATTTTTAGCTCCGCCGGCCACCATATTCCGTACGGTTTGAGTCCACAATACGGGTGATATCAGCTGTTTGTTCAAATTGTTTTTGATCTCTTCAGGTTCAGTATGCGGCAAGGCATCCGCGTTTTGGTATACCGGACATACCGGTTTGACCATATTGGCCTTTTCAATGGCAACGCCCAGCGATTTACGCGCACTTTCCATAAAGGGCGAGTGAAAAGCCCCTCCCACGGGTAATCTGAGAGCTCTTTTTGCTCCGGCTTCTTTCATCAATATGCATGCCCGGTCAACGGCTGCTACCGATCCCGATATGACAAGCTGTCCCGGGCAATTGTAATTGGCAGGGATAACTATCCCGACAGAGTTGGATACGGACCTGCAAATCTCTTCCACTTTTTGATCATCCAGATTGATCACGGCAGCCATAGCCGAAGGTTCTTCTTCACAGGCATCCTGCATGGCAAGAGCCCTGGCACTTACCAACCGCAGGCCGTCCTCAAAAGACAAAGCTCCGGCTGCAGTTAATGCAGAAAATTCACCCAGAGAATGTCCTGCCACCATGTCCGGCTTGAAGTCCGGGGCACATAAGGCAGCAGCTACCGAATGTAAAAAAATGGCGGGTTGTGTGACTTTAGTCTGTTTGAGCTCTTCAGCTGATCCTTCAAACATGATCTTTGACAACGAAAACCCGAGTATCTCGTCTGCCTGTTCAAAAAGTTTTTTCGCTTTCGGGTCGGTATCGTAAAGATCCTTTCCCATTCCTGTAAACTGGGCACCCTGGCCCGGAAAAACATATGCATTCATAACGCCAAAGATACATTTTTTTCAATGTTCGGGAATCTGTGTATCTTTGCATTCCCATTTTATTCCGGCCCAGTAGTTCAGCTGAATAGAACGTCAGATTCCGGTTCTGAAAGTCGGGGGTTTGAATCCCTCCTGGGTCACGCTACAAGAAAAAAAGGCTGCAAACACGTTTGCAGCCTTTTTGCATCCGGACACCGTCAAGCTTGCTTGTAAGGGGGAAGGATGCAAAAAGCAAAGGGGAGCGAACACGCTCCCCGCAGCCTTTTTTTCTTGGGCTGTATTAGATCCAGAGGGAAGGCCGAGCGAAGCGAAGGCAATCCCTTTGGATCAGGCAAAATTTTTCTCATTCAGGTATAAAAAACTTGTTTGTTTCACTTGGAGGTTCCCGATTTTATAGAAGTTGTATAAACATTTTTTTTGTATGTTTTGAGCGAGAAAGAAAGATGGGATAAAATGTCCAGTTTTTATGCGTAAAAACTGGACAAATGTATTATCTTTGCCTTAGATAATGTTGTATGAAAATAACTGATTACATATCATATACGATTGACAGATTTCCGAAAGGATATATATTCACCTATGCTGACTTTTCTACAGAGGTGGATCAAAAGCAAGCTGTCATCAAAGCATTGAACCGGATGGTGGCTGCAGGTAAGATTGCCAAGCTTTCCAAAGGAAAGTACTACAAACCTGAAACTACGCCTTTCGGTGTTTTACAGCCCAATCAGTCACAGGTTGTCAAAGATCTGTTGGAAGAGAATGGGAAGACGATTGGGTACCTCACAGGTTACAGCATATACAATAGCCTGGGATTAACCACTCAGCTCAGCAATGCCATTCAGATTGGTAAGAATGTTGTCCGTCCTGCTTTCAAACGAGGTCAATATACCATATCTTTCATCAAGCAAAACAACATCATCACCAAAGAGAATATTCCATTTTTACAGATCCTGGATGCGATCCGTTACATCAAAAAGATTCCTGATACCACAATAAGCAAATCCAGCAAGCGTCTTTCGCTTCTTTTGAAGAATCTTTCTGATAGTGAAAAGTCTTCCCTGGTTAGGCTGGCCTTGAAGTATCCACCTTCTGCCAGGGCATTACTGGGTACACTTCTCGACAGTATTCAGGCAGATGGAATTTCCAAACCACTTTATAATTCTTTGAATCCTATTACCAAATACAAGCTGCCGGGTATTAAGATTGTATTCCCGGAAGCTGATAAATGGAATTTCACATGAATCTGCATCACGACACACAACTTTTTTCTCAAACGCTGAGAGCGGCATCCCAACATCTGAAGATCAACCTCGGATTTGTGGAGAAGGATTATTGGATTACATTGGTACTACAAAGATTATCAGGCAGCAAATACATTGATGAGGTGGTTTTCAAAGGCGGGACATCTCTTTCCAAAGGATACCGACTCATTGACCGGTTCTCGGAAGATGTAGACTTGGCAATTGTCAATACGACACATAAAACAGGAAATGAAATCAAAACGATCATTCGTCATCTCGAAAAGGAGATAACGGATGAACTTATAGAATTTCAGGAGAAGGGAATTACAAGCAAAGGTTCCCGTTTCAGAAAATCATTTTTTAGGTACCCATCCATTAAGAAAAACGACCCCAACAACAGGATCATTGTTGAGATCAATTCATTCGCGAACCCTATCCCCTTTCAGAAACGGATTATTCAAAGCATGTTGTTCGATTTTCTTAACCAGATAAATAACAGATCGTTCATTGATGCATATCAGCTACATCCTTTCGAGATCAATATTCTGAACAAGGAACAAACGCTTTTGGAGAAGTTGGTTTCGCTCATTCGCTTTTCATTGGCCCAGGATCCAATCCTATCTGTTTCATCGAAGATCCGGCATTTCTACGATTTATATTATTTGACTAAGGATGACGATTGTATTAAGTGCATACAGTCAGACACATTTAAACAGCAATTTTTCGCACTTCTGGAACACGACAAGGAATTATTTGATGAACCCAAGGGTTGGGGCGCGAAGTCAATAGGGGAATCTCCGCTGATAATCAATTTTGATTCCCTATGGAAGATCATAAAGGGACAATATCAATCTGAGCTATCGGCCCTGGCTTATCGTTCTATACCTGATGAAAAGGATGTCGCTCTATCATTCATTAGATTGTCCCAACGACTTTTGTGAAATTTCCCGTTTGTGTTTTGAGAAATAATCTTACTTTTGCGCCGGCTATGGAATTAGCCTTTAATGCCACATCAGCTATGCTCAAAAACATACTTTTTGTCGGGTTGGGAAGCGGTCTGGGTGGTGCGATCCGCTATATCCTGTTTATTGCAATAGACCAAACCGGGAAACAACATTCATTTCCCATTAAAACATTCCTGGTCAACATTATAGGCTGTTTTGCCCTGGGGCTTTTCTATGGAATGGCGGACAGGGGACAGTTTACCGATAACCAGCTGATTCTCTTCCTGACCATGGGCCTTTGCGGAGGATTTACCACATTCTCGGCATTCTCTCAAGATAATATTGTATTGTTGAAAAACGGCAATTTCTTGTTGGCCATGTTCTATGTGCTGTTAACAGTATTTCTGTCATTCATTGCCCTTTACCTGGGTAACAAAATTGTAAGTCCTCCTGTATAATCCTGAAAATACAGAAAAAGGCTGCAAAAGTATTTGCAACCAAATATTCGCGTTTAGTTTACGTATCCTTAACTACTCAGTCCTGTACCACTCAGAGGTTTTCCCAAGCATCCTCATTCCTGCCACAAAACCCCTTAATTTCAGCAGATCGTCATTCTCCAGCCTGGCAAAACAATCGTATGTTTTTCCTGAAGCAGGATCGTATATGGTCCCGTCTTTCCATTCATCTTTTTTGGCGTTATACACAAACCCTTCCAGGATTGTTAATCCAATAAGAGAACGGCTTTGCAAGGCTGTATCGGGATTGTTGTCATCCTTGGGCTCTTGTCCGTTTTCATACTTTTCCGGGATCATGTAAATGATTGTTCCGTTGTATTTACCGTCCACCAATTTCACTTCAATCTTGGTCGTTTTTTCCTCATTCCACCATATGCCTGATATTTTGTCGGCATTCTGTGCCATAGCGGCCAGAGAATAGATGCTCAGAAAGCAAAAAATTGCAATTTTTTTCATAATAGTCAAATCATGTTTATTTCAACAAATATATAAAAATTCATAACTTGCCGTCATGAAAAAAATCTCAATACTCGTATTACTGATATTGCAATTCCTGTTTACAGGAGAAATGTTGGCGTGTACACGCGTAGTCTACAGCGGTCCGAAAGGATTAATAATAACGGCCAGATCCATGGACTGGGCCAGTGAAATTCCCGCCAATCTCTGGGTTTTTCCCAGAGGGATTGAAAGAGACGGGCGGGTAGGCCCCACCTCCGTTACCTGGACATCCCTTTACGGAAGCGTTGTGGCAAGTTCTTTTGACATGTCCACTGCAGATGGCATGAACGAAAAGGGTTTGGTGGCCAATCTTTTATGGCTTTCCGAGTCTGAATACCCTCCGTTTGACGGTTCGCAGAAAGGCCTGACCATTGCAGCTTGGGCACAATACGTGCTGGACAATTTTGCCACCGTTGCTGAAGCCGTGGAGGCATTGCGGAAGGAGGAGTTTGTGGTGGTAACCGGGCCCATGCCCGGTCTCGGCAAAAATGCAACCGTACATCTTTCCGTTTCAGATACCGATGGAGACAATGCCATTTTTGAATACATCCAGGGCAAATTGTTCATATACCACGACTGTTCATACAATGTAATGACCAATTCCCCCGTTTTTAAAGAACAACTGGCTATCAACAATTATTGGAAAGCTATCGGCGGGACTGTTATGCTGCCCGGAACCAACAGGGCCGCAGACCGTTTTGTTAGGGCATCCTTCTTTATCAATGCCATACCGCAAACGGAAGATGCACGTATTGCAACGGCCTCTGTATTCAGTGTAATAAGGAATTGTTCGGTCCCTTACGGAATATCTACCGAAAATCAACCGAATATTTCATCTACAAGGTGGAGGTCGGTAGCCGATCAGAAAAACCTGCTGTATTATTTTGAAACGGCACTGTCTCCCGCAACGTTTTGGGTAGATCTGAATTGTTTTGATCTGTCTGAAGGCAATGATGTGAAAAAACTGGATTTAGCTGACGGACAGATGTATCACGGTCACGCTTCCGGTTATTTCAAAAAGGCGGAACCTTTTGTTTTCATGGGGTTGTAGTCAAATGACTCAACAGTCATGAGTACCCGGCTCCTTACCTGATCTGCAGTCGGATTCAAAGCCTCTGTAGTGAATATGCCGTTTTCAGGGTCTATCCGGTTGTATACCATTTGGTATAGATCAAAGATTATAGACAGGCTTAAACGATATCTTTCATCAAGTAATGGGGATATCTCACGGATCATATCCCGGGTCTCTTCCCGGTATTTATCTGCCTGGTCCATATAAAACCTGACCAGTGAACGAAATCCCGGAGCCACCGGTCCTCCGTGTGCCATATCATCCAGAATATCTGCGCTGAGGTTGTATTTTTCAAGCAAACGGGCGGGAAAATAGTTCAGGTGGTTCAGGCGGTCTTTTTGAAAATCGCGGATTATATGCACCAGGTAACTGAAGACGGCGCAGGGACGAGCTGCCCGGCGTACATCAAAAACAGGCGGCAGGTAATGGCCGTTTTCTTCGCGCAACCCGCAAAGATGTACAAAAATGCCCGCCGGAGCCACACATGCCCCCTCGGCATATTCAAGAAAATCTTTAAAAGTCGGGAATCCGTTGTGGTGAATATCGTAGATCATTGACCGGGCGAATGATTCCACGGGCCAATCGGGCATCAGAAACTTTTTCCAGGTTGCGGTCAGCATGTCTTCTTCGGGCGTTTGATCTTCCCGGTTTTTAATCCGTTCAAGCCAGTCTCTTACGCATGTTTCAAACCCGGCTTGTTCTGTTTTTCCTATGGAATTATGTTCTGCCTTGTAATTGTCAATAAGATCATCCACTGAACGCATAAATTTATAGGCAGTACAGGCAGCGCCATAACGTTCGGCATCCCAGAAAGCCGCAGCAATCAGTATGTTGGGATGGTCCTTGATTTTTTGAAAATCAATGGAATGTAAAATTTCCAGGTATAAATCAGCTTTTTGATGATTCATTTTGCAAGTCTTGAAAAATTCTTTCAGATGTCATTTGGGCAGACATCAAAACCAACGGTACACCATTGCCCGGATGGGTGCTTCCTCCGACAAAATACATATTGCGGTAACGGCGGTGACAGTTGTGAGGGCGAAAATAACCCATTTGCAATATGAAATGACTAATGCTGCCAAAAACGGATCCCTTTGTAATATGATATTTCTTTTCCCAGGTTTCGGGCATCAGGCAGATTTCAAATTTGATGTGCGCATCAAGGTCTGTCAATCCCTGTTTTTTGAGCCGTTCCAGAACACCTTGCCGAACGTTTTTGGTCAGGGTATCCCACTGCGATTTGTTCTTTCTGTGCAAATGTCCCACAGGGACCACAACGGACATGGTATCCTGTCCTTCAGGTGCTGAATCGGGATCGGATTCACGCGGGCAGAAAACGTAAAAACTGGGATCATCGGAAACAGTTTTGTCTCTGAATATTTTGTCCAGATTGTGTTTGTACTTTTCGGACATAAACACATTATGCAATCCCAGTTGCGAATACGTTTTGTCCAAAGCCCAATGGAAAGAAATGGCCGAACAGGAATACCGGTATTTGTCCAGAAGCGCGGCATGTCCTTTTTCTCTCAGGAGTTCCTTGTAAACATAGGGCAGGTCGGCATTGGCTACTACTATATCGGAAGGAACAAAGGAGCCGTCTTCCAGCTCTATGCCGGTTGTTTTGTTGCCTTCGGTGATGATGCGGGTAACAGGACAGCTGTAATGGATTTTTACACCAAGGTCTTCGGCTTTTTTTTGGAGGGCTTCCACCACGCTGAACATGCCTCCCCGGGCAACCAGGGAACCTTGTGTGATTTCGGCGGCAGGCAGCATAGAGAATAAAGCAGGGGCTGTGAAGGGATTCTGCCCCACATAAATATTCTGGAATGTAAAAGCCGTTTGCAGGTGAGGATGATTGAAGAACCGTCTTACATACCGTATATGACTGATAAGCGTTTTGATCCGGAACAGAACGCATATATTTTTAACCGTTATGAATTGGAACAGGGACGTATAATTGCGACCCAGCAACTGCTTAAGAGCAATCTTGTAAAACCCGTAGCCTTTTTCAACGTAAGCCAGGAATCGTGAATAACTTCCCGGTTCTATGGCTTCCATTTGTTTTTCCATAACCTTCCGGTCTGTGGTAAATCTAAATGTAGTTCCGTCTGTGAAATAAAGGCGGTAAATATCTGAAACAGGTTCGTAAGAGATGGCTTGATCAAAAGGGATCCCCAGGGCTTTAAATACATCCCGATAGATTTCGGGCATCAGGAAAATAGTAGCTCCCAGGTCAAATCGGTGCCCGTCGCGGACAACACGGCTGCAACGGCCTCCGGGTGCGTCCGACTGCTCGTAAATATTTACCTTGAATCCTTTTTGCGCCAGAAAAATGGCGGTGGCAATACCTCCGGTCCCGGCACCTATGATAACGGCAGTTTTCACGTTTTTCATAATTTCTCCAAATATATATAAAAACAGGCGTATCCGCTGAATATGTCGCTTTTAACTATATTTGTACATTAAAAATAAAGTGATGACCAAAGGGGGACACATAGCATTGTATGTTTGCTGCCTGTTTTTTATGACGGGGTGCGGTGGACCTCGTATTGGCATCTATACCATCAGGTTACAGGACGTGGAAAGTGTTCCGTTGTCCCCGACCAGGGATATGATGTTTTCTACGGCGGGACAACCGGACGGAACCACACAATATATTTATGAAGATCCGTCTGTCAGAATCACCTGGAAACTGACCAATACCCGTTTTGGTTTTTTTCTTGAAAATCTGTCTGCTGACACATTGACCATTGACTGGGAAAGGGCTTCTTATATCAATCAGTATCTGGATACATTGAGAGTAATTCACGACGGGATCGATTTTTCTGCCAGGGATTCTGTTCAAAAAGTCACTGCCATACCCCCGGATGGGTCCCTTGAAGATTTTCTGCTTCCGGCCTCCAACATTTTTTACGATCCGGACAATTTCACACTTTGGCGCATCAATTATCTGTTTTATCACAGAAAAGGGAATATTGGCCAGAATGTGTCCGTGGAATTGCCCATGACAATTGAGGGAATTTCTTACAGGTACCGTTTCAGATTTATGATAGATGATTGGAAAGACGTACCCTTTTGATTGCGAATTCCGATTTTTGTTTTACTTTTGCAGTCCCTTATGGTGATCGTAGCTCAGTTGGTTAGAGCGCTAGATTGTGGCTCTAGAGGTCGGGGGTTCGAATCCCCTCTTTCACCCTCAAAAGGAGAAAAATTGTAAATATTTTTTGGAGTTTCAATTTTCTCTCTATCTTTGCAGCCCCTTTCAGCAAGAGAGGGTACAAGAAAAAGAAGTTCATTGACAAATTGGAAGAACAAGTACAACAAAAAAGTACAAGAGCAGAACGTTAATTTCTAATAAAAGGAAAGAATGAGCGTAACGGGACAAGCTAAGAGTGTAAAAACAAATTTACAATGAAGAGTTTGATCCTGGCTCAGGATGAACGCTAGCGGCAGGCTTAACACATGCAAGTCGAGGGGCAGCACGGGTAGCAATACCTGGTGGCGACCGGCGGAAGGGTGCGTAACGCGTGAGCAACATGCCCTATACAGGGGAATAAACCAGGGAAACTTGGTCTAATGCCCCATAGCAATAAGATAAGGCATCTTATTTTATTTAAAGCTTCGGTGGTATAGGATTGGCTCGCGTGACATTAGCTGGATGGTGGGGTAACGGCCCACCATGGCGATGATGTCTAGGGGTTCTGAGAGGAAGACCCCCCACACTGGGACTGAGACACGGCCCAGACTCCTACGGGAGGCAGCAGTGAGGAATATTGGACAATGGATGGAAATCTGATCCAGCCATGCCGCGTGCAGGAAGACGGCCCTATGGGTTGTAAACTGCTTTTCTACGGGAGCAATAAGGTCTACGCGTAGACTGATGAGAGTACCGTAGGAATAAGCATCGGCTAACTCCGTGCCAGCAGCCGCGGTAATACGGAGGATGCGAGCGTTATCCGGATTTATTGGGTTTAAAGGGTGCGTAGGCGGCTTTTTAAGTCAGCGGTGAAATTTTGCAGCTTAACTGTAACAGTGCCGTTGATACTGGGGAGCTAGGATTTGGTTGCTGTGGGTGGAATGTGTGGTGTAGCGGTGAAATGCTTAGAGATCACACAGAATATCGATTGCGAAGGCAGCTCACAAAGCCAAGATTGACGCTGAGGCACGAAAGTGTGGGGATCAAACAGGATTAGATACCCTGGTAGTCCACACTGTAAACGATGATAACTCGCTGTCGGCGATACACAGTCGGTGGCCAAGCGAAAGCGATAAGTTATCCACCTGGGGAGTACGACCGCAAGGTTGAAACTCAAAGGAATTGACGGGGGCCCGCACAAGCGGAGGAACATGTGGTTTAATTCGATGATACGCGAGGAACCTTACCCGGGCTCGAACGGTGCATGAATGGACAAGAGATTGTTCAGACCTTAGGGACATGTATCGAGGTGCTGCATGGTTGTCGTCAGCTCGTGCCGTGAGGTGTCGGCTTAAGTGCCATAACGAGCGCAACCCTTGTCATTAGTTACCATCAGGTAGAGCTGGGGACTCTAATGAGACTGCCACCGTAAGGTGAGAGGAAGGGGGGGATGACGTCAAATCAGCACGGCCCTTATGTCCGGGGCGACACACGTGTTACAATGGGGGGTACAGAGGGCAGCCATCCGGCGACGGAGCGCCAATCTCAAAAACCCTTCTCAGTTCGGATTGGAGTCTGCAACTCGACTCCATGAAGTTGGATTCGCTAGTAATCGCGCATCAGCCATGGCGCGGTGAATACGTTCCCGGGCCTTGTACACACCGCCCGTCAAGCCATGGAAGCTTGGGGTGCCTGAAGTTCGTGACCGCAAGGAGCGACCTAGGGCAAAACAAGTAACTGGGGCTAAGTCGTAACAAGGTAGCCGTACCGGAAGGTGTGGCTGGAACACCTCCTTTTTGGAGCAAGTTTCGTTACGTGTTCTGCTCTTTTCTTCCAATTTTTT
>Ga0209510_1001838_pt1 | contig 22929 bp, 31 predicted proteins | sample BiotimSIPDNA_FD_185749 | JGI IMG/M metagenome (GOLD analysis project Ga0209510, IMG submission 185749) | Anaerobic biogas reactor microbial communites from Washington, USA - Biogas_R1 time_0 SIP DNA (SPAdes) (version 2) | ecosystem: Engineered > Bioreactor > Anaerobic > Unclassified | place...
CCTCTCTCATGCGGATGCCGGGCTCATCAAGGACGCTGTCGATCGGCCGCCGCATCCCGGGGTCGAGCGAGACCTTATCGCCGGCGAGCACCCCGTCCTTCGGGCGCTGCACCGGTTGTACGGACGCGGAATAGACTATTGCATCATCCTTCGGTGCGGTCTTCTCGATACTGATCCCTTTCGGGCTGAAGACGGAGTTCTTCGGTGCCGGCATAGACGAGGTGACCGAGGCCGACCCGGCAAGGTCGACCTCCCTCCCGCCCTGTTTCGGGGGGAGGATGATGGCGCCGTCATCCTCTTTTCTCTCAGATCTCGGGAGCATGTCGATGGTCTCGTCCCTGTCCTTCCGGTTGCCCCGACCGATGCCCGCGAGCTCGATCATCTCATCCTTTTCTGCTGTAGGTTCTGCCATATCGCTCTCCTCCAGGAACGCCGACTCAAGCGGGGAGGCAAAGTACGGAATATCCTCTTCTTCGGGCTCCGAAGATGCCTTGGTCGCCTCCTCTTCGGCCCTCAATCGTTCTTCTTCGCGCTCAAGCCGGTACTCGGTTCGGATCTCCCGGAGCTCTTCGACGCGGGGGACGTTGGAGAGTCCTGAGAGCACGATGATGATCCCGACGAACGAGGTGTTCTTCACCGGGTAGTCGCCGGACCGCATCTCAAGCCCCGCGATACTCCGGTCGATCCACTTCCTGACTGTCTGGAACCCCTTCATCGAGAGTTCGGCCGACGGCCCGGCGATCAGCACCAGCGCCTTATCGGCGCTGGTGAGGTCGCAGGGAACCGAGACCTCTTCATAGACCGCCTTCTTGGCAAGCGAGACAATCCGCGCGGCCTTCTCGTGCGACCCCTCTATGAAGTACTTCAGCGACCGCCGCCGGTAGAAGAAGTCCAGCCACCCGGTCGGCAGGCGTTCGGCCGCGTAGCCGACCGCGACGAAACCCATCCCTTTCAGGGTATTGAGGACCTCGCCGGCATCCAGGACGACCTCGGCAACCTCGATCCCGAACTCGTTGAACTCACCGGCCCGGAGAAGGAGGCCGATCTGGCGCGCGATCCGCTCGTTGAGCATACCGTAGTGGTCTCTCGGGTTCAGCGCTCCGGAGAGCGGGTTCCGGCGTATCTGACCCATGAGGCCGATCTCTTCCTTCCCGGCCGCTGCGGCGGCGGCCCTGATCTTCTGCGACCAGGTCTCGTTATCGAAGAGGATGACGGCATCTGTGTTCTCCCGGAGCAGCTCGAGGTCGTCGGCAGCCTTTGCCGAGACCCGCTTTCCTTCGTCCAGGCACGGCAGGACGGCAAGCGCGAAGATCGGCTCCAGGTAGGACTTCCGGAGTTCCTCGATGACGGGCGGCGCGATATCGATGATGCTCCCTCCAAGCCCGCAACAGAGCAGGATAGCATCGATCTCCATCGTGTCCATGCCCTGGATCCGGGTCATGACCTCCTCGATATCGATAATGCTCGTGATATCGTCGGGATTGAGAGCATCAATCGGGGGGAAGAAGATCCTTGCCGATTCCGGGAGGTGACGGAGCTGCACAAGGGAGTTTGGATCGATATCGATCGCTACCGCACTCATGCAGCAGACTTTGCTTCGCCGGTCATGGTCGTAGAGGTTATCCACGATCCGTGACCCGGCGCCACCCAACCCGATCGCCAGCACCCGCATAAATCGACTTCCTGCCTGACACCCTCGCGTGACCTTTTGCCGCGAAATGGAGCGTGCACATCACCCGAAACTGTTGAAGAATATATGGGCAGACAAACATATATATTTCTGCAGATCCGGGGCGGGGGGGATGTGCCGGTTCATGGAAATCGCGTATTTCAAACTTCCGGTTCGATCCCCGCACAAAAAGGCCTTCTGCCGGGTAACCGGAATGATTTGCCTGCTGCCCTGGATAACACGTTACATCGCTCCGTTTTGCGGTACATGTGCGGTACATGTCGCTTGGCGAACACAAAATGATAATATATATATCTCCCGGCACGTAACTACTCAAGTGAGGTGTATTAGCCTTGACAACATATGGAATCGAATTTGTGCCTGGATCAGTCAATGTCAAGCAGGTGGTAACCTACACCAAGCTTGCAGAGTCGAAGGATATCGACTTTGCGTGGATTACCAACCACTACAACAACCGTCACGCCTATCCGACTCTCGCCATGATCGCGGCGAACACCGACACGATCAAGATGGGACCGGGTATCATGAATACGTTCACCGACACCCCGGCAGCCATTGCATCCTTTATGGCTACCTTAAACGAGATCTCCGACGGACGTGCCGTCCTCGGTATTGGGCCCGGTGACCTCTCGACGCTCCCGAAACTCGCGATCGACCCCGCAAAGCCTGTCAGCCGCCTGAGGGAAGGTGTCGTCCAGATCAAGAAGCTTCTTGCCGGTGAGGAAGTCAAGAAGACCGGTGAGATGGAGTTCTTCGACTACGACGGCGCCAAGCTGACCGGCGTCACCCTGCCCGGCAAGAAGGGCATCCCGGTCTACATCGGTGCCCAGGGTCCCAAGATGCTCGAGCTCGCCGGTGAGATCGGTGAGGGTGCCCTGATCAACGCGTCCAACCCCAAGGACTTCCAGATCGCCATCCCGATCATCAAGAAGGCGATGGAGGCAGTGGGCAAGAAGAAGTTCGACGTCGGTGCCTACACCGCCATGTCCATCGACAGGGACGAGAAGAAGGCCCGGAACGCTGCAAAGATCGTGGCCGCATTCATCGCCGCAGGCTCTCCGCCCCCGGTACTCAAGCGCCACGGACTTGATCTGGGCAACGTCGAGAAGATCAAGGAAGCGCTCGGACGCTTTGACTTCAAGACCGTCGGCGGCCTCGTCGGCGATGCGGAGATCGACGCCTTCACCATTGCCGGAACCCCCGACATGGTCAAGCAGAAGTGTGACGATCTCACAAAGGCTGGAGTTACCCAGATCATCTTCGGTTCGCCCCTCGGCCCCGACATGACCAACTCCATCCGCCTGCTCGGTAAGTACATCGTGTAAGGCAGAAAAACACTCACCACTTTTTTATTCAGGAACGTTTCATCACCCCACCTTCCGCAGTAAGACGATCCCGTCCTGGAATACTGAACGAGTGGACCGATTCCCCATATGGTGCGGGTGCGTGGGCGTGATCGCCAGCCGCACGCGAAGGCGCGAAGCGCGCGAAGGGTGACGGGGGGAGCTACACATCCTCCGCGGGCAACGCGAACTTCCGCGTGAGGCCTTGTCAGCTTGCCGTGGTACTCTGATTTCGCGAGGGGAATGTGGGACAAATGCCGGGCCAGAACACTTACTGCGGAAAGTCGGATCACGATGGATCACTCCCTGGAGAAGCAAAGCCCTAGATCGGTGACGGAGTCTCGCGCAAGGTCGCGAAGGGTGGAGGGGAGTAACCAGACGGTCTTCCGCGTTTCCGCGTGAAGCAACCTCCTGCCTCACGGTGCGCGCGGCCCGCCCCGGAAGAGGGGGCCCAGGTCTTCGGGGAGCGTCAGGATGACCGGTTCCTGGTGCAGCCGCTCCATGAACGCTGAATCACACATTGAGAGGCTGTTCGGATTCAGTCTTGAGATCAGGGAGCAGAAAGCCCGGTGGCCCTGCCCCGCCATCCCGGGAGCGTCAAAAAAGATTGAGATGTTGAAAGCATGCGTCCCGAGGTGCCGGTAGAAGGCGATGACCTTGAGGAGCCCGTCGACCAGCGGCTCGATGTAGGGCCCGAGATCGGCGAGTGTCGATACCGGCAGGATACCGCGCACCTCCCGCTCGCCGAGAGGGACCGGACTTGCTGACCAGAAGATCTCATCCTCGAAGAGAAACCGGTCTGAATAGCGCTCGTGCTCCACTAGGTCGTCCCAGTAGAGTCGGCCGTTCCCGGCGAGGTAGCGGCGGCCGCCGGAGATGTAGAGGTCGGCAAGCCGGGTGGGATACGGGTCGGCCATGCCCTGCAGGTGCGGGTGGACGATGCTCGCGCCCGCTGAAGGGAGATAGTTCCAGTTGATGCTCGCGTAGCCCGAAGACCGGGCAAGCGCCTCTGCCGTGCCCGATATGGCATCGGCGAGAGACCGGCGGTCGAACTGGTCGGTTGAATGATCAGGCGTGATCACCGTGACCACGTGGTCTTCGGCAAACGGATAGAGGTTCGGGAATGTCACGCTCTCTCCGCACCGGAGACGGCTGCCGTCCTCGAAGGTCGGTGTGGCGGTATCGATGGTTTCGGGGCAGAACGGGCAGCCTTCACGGGAGTACGGCATGACCGGGGCGGTGTTGATCTGCCGTTCGACCCGGACGGGACTGATCCGGCACCTGATGCCGGTGAGGGACTCCCTGCGGTACTGGAGGATCCCCCGGTTCGTCCGGATCTCATGGATGGTGAACATGGCCCTTCATACTCCGATTGGGTCGACAACCCTATAAAACCCTCATGAGGCGGTGCCCCTGGCAGCTATCGCCACGGGACGCGGGGGCAGTGCGTGGCGATACCCGGGGCCTGTAAACGAACTCCCCGAAACTTCCCACTCGCAGACCGGGGAGATATTCATGGAAAACGCCTATGAGGCCGCGTTCGGCCACAGGCTCAACTGATGGAAATCCCCAAAGGGTGGTAACCGCGGATATGTCGCGGTTGAGAGCGCGACAAAATGGGCTCCATTTCCAATTTTGATGGGATTTCTATGCGAAACCTCGACGGTTTGGGCAATGGGAGAACCCCGGCCCGGCCGCTGCTCCGGGTGGTACTGTGGCAGCAGAATCTAGTTCAACAAAACGCGTGCAAAAAAAGGAGAAGTGTTATCGGTTCACTCAGGCTTGCTGATGAGCTTCGTCTTCGAGACGATCTCACCGGTCTTCTTGTGGGGCTTCCTGATGACCGCGTCCATACCCTTCTCGAGGTCGCGGGCCTCCTCGCAGAGGATCATGGCCTGGCGCATCATCTCGTGGGCGCTCGCGACGATCGGGATGTACTTCTCCCACTCCTTCGTCATGAAACAGCCCTTGACGTTGACCGCGGCAACCTGCTGCGCAATCTCGTAGGCGGCACGAGCCTTCGCGAGCGCGTAGGGGTTGCTGAACTCGCCGTCGACCGCCTTGTCGGAGGTCATGACGACCTTCGGAAGCACGAGGTCCTTGCCCTTCTTGCCTGCCTTCACCTGGTCGATCACCTTGTCGAGCTCCAGCTGCATCTTGCGGTACGCGCCGGTGATGGCGAGCACCTTGACGAGGTTCCCGTTGTAGTCCGCCATCTCGATGGGGTCCAGGAACTCACGGCGGGCGCCGATCATGGCGTCGGCCTTCATGATGATGTAGCCGAAGTCGCTCTCCTTGAGCGCTGCAAACTGATCCTTCTTGGTGGTGACATCGTCGGTGATGACGATGCAGGGGATCCCGGCCGCTGCAAGGTCTTCGCGGGCCTGGGTAGGTCCGGGGAGGACGCCGTTCGGGGATACGACGATACAGAAGTCCGGAGCCCATGCCTTCATATTGCTGACTACACGGTCAATGTCCTCAGGCTGCAGTTTCGTCCCGGAGGTCGCCATGAAGGTGATCATATCCTCACGGTCGGCGCGCTCATCGAGGAGAAGTTCAGCCATTACACCACTGGCGATATTTCCCAGTTTCGCAATTCCTACTTTAACTACCACTTTAAACACCTCTCAAAATTTGAGAACACGATAGTATTGCCGAGTTCTCATATAAACGTTTTGAAATGGCCGCCAACTACCCCTGCTTCAGTCGGAAGCACGGTACCGCGGGGAGTGGACCATTTCATCGTATCTTGTTGGTGTAGGGGCGGATCACCAGCCTCTCGTGGAAGCATCCGGGAGAATTCATGGGGCAGAGAGAGAGGCTCTACGCATGAAAGCGACCTATTCCCCCTCCCCGCACAGGCCGGACCCTGGGTACGATGGAACAGAGCAGGGGAGCCTCCCCGTCGCCAAACCGGGGATCTCTTCATGGAACATTTAGGTGAAATGGTCCAGTAGTGGACCATGATATCTAAATAATCCCCTGCAACACGAGGTCCCTCACGCGGAAGCACGCGGGGACGTGAAAAGGACCAATCCTACCTATCCACCGAAAATCGCTTCCTTCTGCATATGGCCGGCGGTCCCCCACACCCGCAAAATAAGATGAAATAGTAGTCCTGTGGCATCATGCTCTCTGCAGGTTTGCGGAAGGGTGGACAAACCGCAAACAGGCTCGCGGACGCGGACCCCGGCGGTGATCATTAACCTCAGTCTTCAGGCCGGCGCCTTCAGCATAGCCACACGCCCGGCAGAGGAGCCCGGCCCGGCTCCTCTGCGGTTCTTCCGGTTGACGCAGCCGCAGACGCGGCACCTGCCGGCCCGTATAGGCTCTGTCGATCACTTCCCCCTCCTCCCTCGGAAGTTTTCTGACCATCTCAAGGGTCGATTTCCCCTTTAACGAAAGGGGCCTGACTTTTCGGCCTAGCAGTCCTGGTAAAAAACGGGGTCGAAAAGGGGTGTTAAGGAGAAGTGTTTAAATTTAATGTGTTCGTATATATATTTGATGAAACAAGGTCTGCTTACCGACCGCCAGAAAGAAGTACTGCGGTATCGGAAAAAAGGGTTGACGCAGCAACAGATTGCAGATATCATCAAGACATCAAAAGCTAACGTCTGCACCATCGAGAAGGCTGCTCTCGAGAACATCGCACGGGCACGTGACACCCTCGAGTTCCTCTACACACTTGACGCTGCACACCTCTGCACGCTCAAAGGCGGCCTCGACCTGCTCAAGGCTCCCGAGATCATCTACACAGAAGCCGAGAAGATGGGGGTGAAGGTCAAGTATGACACGATCTCGCTCATCAACAGGCTCAGGGACGCCAACCCCGACCGGTTCAGGGGCAGGCAGGTCCGCGAGGATGTGGAGGTCTACATCAACGAAGACGGCGACCTGTACTTCGGATGACGTGGCTATCGGAGCGCGCACCAGCGCAAGGATCTCTGCCGGGGCGGGCAAGCCAGCGGTAGCCCTGCATGAGACTTACCACCCGGCGTGCGCCTGCAACAGGACAGCCGCAGCCCTTCGTTCATCAGCCCGGAGGTTCGGTTCGGGGAATCAGGGTATTTCTGCAACAGATATCCGTTTCCCCAAATTCCCGGGAAATCCTATAGTAAGGTTTATATCTCATTTTAAGTAATGATTAAGAAACCGGTCTGCTCTATCTCGCCGTGATTCCGGGGATAATGGGCGCTTTATGTGCCTCTGATTCCCGGTATGTCCCTGGTATCGCAGTATATGCGGATCAGAGACCCGCGGCGGGACGGCGCAGAAGGTACCAAGACAACGCAAAGGTCGAACCCTCCACATGGAGGGCCGATGTCGATAGGAGTTGTGCTCGTCACAACGGGATGACAGGAGCTGGATCTGATCGAGACGTTGGGCCAACGCCGGTGCAGCGAGCCCGTTTCCGGGAACAAGTTTCCCGAAAGCGTCGAAGAGTCAGGATCTATTAGCGACGACTGGACGTACCCGGTGCACACCGGGCTGGTGGCGGGAGCGATAGGAGACGATCGTCTCCCCCGTGCCTGCCGCCTCCATCCAACTGTTTCCCTTCACGCCGCGCCGTTCTGGCGCGTCGTTCGATGTCATGCCCGATACGGGTTCGCCGTAATGCCCGACCGTGCCGGCCCGTCCGGCAGAGGATTCGGTGCATCACACTACAGTTGCACGAAGGGTTGATTGAAACATGCCGAAGTATAACAGGCCACGCAGGGGATCCCTCGCATACAGCCCGAGAAAACGGGCAAAGAGCCCTGTTCCCGGGTACGGCTCATGGCCGGAGTACACGGGAGTCCCGACAGTGCAGGGATTCGCAGGGTACAAGGTGGGGATGACCCACGTCGTCATGGTGGACGACCACAAGAGCAGCCCCACCGAAGGCAAGGACGTGATGGTGCCGGTGACCGTGGTTGAGGTTCCACCCATGCGGGTGGCGGGTGTGCGCGCATACTGCGAGGATACTTACGGAAAGCACGCGCTGACCGAGGCCTGGACAACCGACCTCGATGAGGAGTTGTCCCGCCGCATCACCATCCCGAAGAACCACGATACCGTTGCCGCCCTCGATGCCATCAGGAAGGCGATCGGCGAAGGCAGGGTCACGGAACTCTACGCCATCACCTACACACAGCCTGATGCCCTCACCGGCGTCCCGAAGAAGGTCCCTGACCTGATGGAGATGCGGATCGCCGGCGGAAGCCTTGACGACCAGATCGAGTACGCCGCCGGGATCCTCGGGAAGGAGATTGAGATCACCGGGAACTTCGAGGCCGGTGAGTATATCGACGTGACCGCCGTCACCACCGGTAAGGGCACAGAGGGTCCCGTCAAGCGTTGGGGCGTCCAGGTCCGGAAGCGGAAACACTCCCGCGGCGGCAAGAAGCGCCACATCGGTAACCTTGGTCCCTGGCACCCGCACCACGTCAGGTGGCAGGTCCCCCAGATCGGCCAGATGGGCTACCAGCAGCGTACCGAGTTCAACAAGCGTATCTTAAAGATCGGCACCAATGGCGACGACATAACACCCGCGGGCGGATTCCTCCACTACGGTGTTGTGCGCGGCCCCTATGTGCTGATCAAGGGTTCAGTCCCCGGGCCGAACAAGCGGCTGGTCCGGATACGGCCCGCGATACGGCAGGGAGAACACATTCTTCGCACGCCGGCGATCAGTTTCGTCAGCACGGAGAGCAAGCAGGGGTGAGCAGCGATGAAGGCACAGGTTCGAACACTGACAGGTGAGATCGCCCACGAAGTCGATCTCCCGGAAATCTTTAATGAAGAGTACAGGCCCGATCTGATTAAGCGGGCTGTCCTCGCGCTCCAGAGCACCCGGTTCCAGCCGCATGGGACCGACCCCTACGCCGGCATGCGCACCTCGGCAGAGTCCTGGGGCAGCGGCCGGGGCGTCGCCCAGGTCCCCCGCATCAAGAACAGCAGCAAGGTGGCCAGGGTTCCGCAGGCAACCGGCGGGCGTGCAGCGCACCCCCCGAAGGTCGCAAAGGTCCTCGTCAAGGAGATCAACCGGAAAGAGAAGCAGAAAGCGCTCCGGTCCGCAATCGCAGCCAGCACTTCCCCGGACCTTGTCCGGGAACGCGGACACCTCTTCGAGGGCGACCTCCCGCTGGTCCTTGAGGACCGGTTCGAGGAGATCACCCGGACGGGCGATGTCATTGCGGCGCTCTCCGCTCTCGGTATCTATGCTGACGTCGAGCGGGCGAAGGCCAGCAGGAAGGTCAGGGCAGGACGCGGCACCATGCGCGGCCGCCGTTACAAGCAGCGCAAGAGCGTCCTCATCGTCACCGGGAACGAACCGCTCCGGGCGGCCCGGAACCTCGCCGGCGTCGACGCCGTGACGGTCAACCAGCTCAACACCGAGCTGCTGGCCCCCGGTACGCACGCAGGACGCCTGACAGTCTGGACGGAGTCTGCGATCAGGAGACTGGAGGAGTTCTCATGATACTGAAATACCCCTTCGTTACAGAAAAAGCAACGATGATGCTCGAAGGCGAGAACAAACTCCAGTTTATCGTGCAGAGAGACGCTACCAAGCAGGATATCAGGCGTGAACTGGAGTCGGTCTTCGAGCAGGAAGTGAGCGAAGTCCGCACAATGATGACCATGAAAGGTGAAAAAAAGGCCATCGTCAGGTTTGCGGACGAGAAAGCGGCTGAAGAGATCCTCAGCCGGCTTGGAATCATGTAAGGTGAGTGACGAATGGCACATCGAATTACATCACAGAACCGCGGCCGGGGTGGCCCGACCTACCGTGCCCCCTCGCACCGGTATAAGGCCGAACTGCGACATGCCGGAACGAACGTCGCCCCGGTCTCGGGGCACGTCGTCGATATTGAGCACGACCCGGCCCGTCATGCGCCGATCGCTCTCGCCAGGCTCGAGGACGGCCGGAAGGTCTACATGCTCGCCACCGAAGGACTCGGTGTTGGGGATGCGGTCACCTGGGGTCCGGGAGCCGAGGTGAAGAACGGAAACACCCTGCCTCTCCGGGAGATCCCGGTCGGGGCATACGTCTGTAACATCGAAGCCCGCCCGAACGACGGCGGCAGGTTCGTCCGCTCAGGCGGCGTCCAGGCTCTCGTCATCGGCAAGGCAGAGGACGGCAGGGTCGGTGTCCGGATGCCGAGCGGCAAGAATAAGTGGTTCAGCGGTGCCTGTTTGGCAACCGTCGGTATCGTTGCCGGCGGCGGACGGAGCGAAAAGCCGTTCGCCAGGGCAGGAAAGAAGTATCTCCACGTCAGGTCCTCCGCCGAGAAATGGCCTCGCGTCAAGGGTGTCTGCATGAACGTCATCGACCACCCGTTCGGCGGCGGCGGCCACCAGCACTGCGGACGGCCGAAGACCGTATCCCGCGGAACATCCCCCGGCAGGAAGGTAGGGCATATTGCCGCCCGGAGAACCGGCAAGTGGAAGAAGTGAGGGGTGAAGCATGGCAAAGAAGACACAGAAGCGAATGCCGCGGCGGCGTGAGGAGTTCACCTACCGCGGTTACTCCATTGACGACCTGCAGCAGATGGCTCTCTCCGAGCTCCTGCCGCTCATGCCGTCCCGTGCACGCAGGAAGTTCGAGCGCGGTCTCTCCCGGGAACACGAGAAACTCCTCTCAGATATCAGGTCAGGAGACCCAAACGTCCGCACCCACCTGCGTGACATGGTCGTCATGCCCGAGATGGTCGGAAAGACGATCGAGATCCACAACGGAAAGGAGTTCCAGAGGGTGGAGATCCATCCTGAGGCGGTCTTCCATTACCTTGGAGAGTTTGCACTGACCCGCAGGAGGGTCTCCCACGGCAGCGCCGGTATCGGTGCGACCCGGTCGAGTAAGTACGTACCGCTGAAGTGATGGCTCATGGCAAGAACAGGTTATTCAGCAATGATTGAGGGCGAGAATGCCGCTCGCGCAAAAGCGAACGAGATTCCCGTCTCCCCCAAACACTCGATCGAGATTGCCCGGTTCATCAGGAACATGACCACCGCTGAGGCAAAGGCGTACCTCGCCGATGTGGTTGAGCTGAAGAAGGCCATACCCTTCAAGCGGTTCAACCGCAACGTCGCCCACAAGCGGGGCCTTGAAGGGTGGGCGGCAGGCCGGTATCCGGTCAAGGCCGCGAAGGCCTACATCAGGCTGCTCGACTCTGTCGAGAAGAACGCCGAGTATATCGGCCTTGATACAGAAAACCTCCGGATCGATCATGTCTCCGCCAACAGGGGCCGTGGTCTCCGGGCGTTCTTCCCGCGTGCGATGGGCCGCGCCACCCCGAAACGCAGGGAGACCGTGAACATCGAGATCATCGTGACCGAGGTGGCGTAATGGCAATCGAGAAGAAATTCATCAGTGAAGGCGTGCGCAACGTCCGTGTCGAGAAGTTCCTCACGAAAGAACTTAAGCGGGCCGGATACGGTGGCATGGATATCACCAGGACGCCGCTTGGCACCCAGATAACCATCTTTGCGGAGAAACCCGGCATTGTGATCGGGAAAGGCGGTAAACAGGTCCGCCAGCTGACCCAGGACCTTGCCACCAACTTCGGGATCGAGTCCCCGCAGGTGGAGGTTCAGCAGGTCCAGAACCCCAACTTCAGCGCCCAGATCATGGCGGAACGGCTGGCGAACGCACTTGAGCGCGGTTGGTACTTCAGGAAGGCCGGGCAGAGCACGATCCGCCGGGTGATGGAGTCGGGTGCACTCGGTTGCGAGGTCATCGTCGCCGGGAAACTGACCGGCGCGAGGTCGCGGACCCAGAAGTTCACCGAGGGCTACGTGAAGCACTCCGGTGAGCCGAGCGAGACGATCGTCGAGAAGGGTTACGCGCTTGCGGTCAAGAAACTGGGGACCATCGGTGTCCAGGTCAAGATCGTCCCGCCTGGTGCAAAGTTGCCTGACACCTTTGAGGTCCTCGAGCCCGAGCCGAAGAAGGCCCCGGTGCCGGTTCCCGAACCCGAAGAGGTCGGTGAAGACGAACTCGAGGAAGAGCTTGAGGAGTTCTCAGACGAGGAGTATCCGGAGGAGAGGTGAATGGCAATCTTTCGCGCACACGAAGTGAAACAACTCTCCGACGTCGAGCTTCTCGAGCAGGAGCAGAAACTCAGTCTTGAACTGATCCAGGAGCGGGGGAAAGTCAGCGCCGGCGGTGCCACGGAGAATCCCGGAAGGATCCGTGAGATCCGCAGGACTATCGCGCGTATCCGGACCGAGCAGAACGCACGGAGAAACGCATGATCTCTTCCCGGAACGTCCTGCGGCACGAATTGATCGGCCTGGACGTTCTGGTGACTCGCGCAAGCAATCCCGGCCATGCCGGGGTATCTGGCCGCATCGTCGATGAGACCAGAAATACCCTGGTCATCCTGACGGAGCGGGGAGAGAAGCGAATACCAAAGCGGTTCAGTGTATTCCGCTTCCGGCTCCCGGACGGCACGACTGTCGATGTGGACGGCTCGAGCCTGGAGATGCAGCCGGAACGGCGGATCACGATGCGCATTAGATAAGAGAGGATACATAATGGCACGAAATATTGGGTTGAATGTCCCCATTCCAGAGACGGAATGCGAGGACGTAAATTGTCCGTTTCACGGCACTTTGCCGGTACGCGGCCAGGTGATTACCGGCAAAGTCGTGAGCGACCGTATGAACGGTACTGTCGTCGTGGAGCGTGAGTTCATCCACTACGTCAAGAAGTACAAGCGATACGAGAAACGCAGGTCCCGGTACCATGCCCACAGCACGCCCTGCATCAACGCAAGGATCGGCGATGTGGTCAGGATTGCTGAGTGCAGGCCGCTTGCGAAGACAAAGAACTTCGTGGTTGTTGAGGTGGTGAAGGAATGAAGGCGATGCAGTCTACCATTCCGCGTGCGCTCGCCACCGGTTCCCGCATGGTCTGCGCCGACAACACCGGCGCACGGCTCGTGGAGATCGTCTCTGTCGACGGCTACCACGGTGTCCGGCGCCGGCAGCCCAAGATGGGCCTCGGCGATGTGGCGACCGTGAGCGTCAAGAAGGGCACCCCCGACATGCGGAGGAAACTTGAGAAGGCGGTAGTCATCCGGCAGAAGAAGGAGATCCGCCGCCCGAACGGGATTCGGCTCTCATTCGAGGATAACGCCATGGTGCTCGTCAATGAGCGCGGCGAGCCGAAAGGAACCGAGATCAAGGGTCCCGTCCCCCGCGAGGTCGCGGAACGGTTCCCGAAGATCACCTCCATGGCGACAATAATCGTGTAGGGTGTGGTGAAGGAAATGGTACGCATAGTTAGCAAACAACCGAGAAAACAGCGCAAGGCGCGCTTCAACGCACCGAACCACACCCGGGGCCGGTTCCTCTCCGCGTCGCTCTCCCCTGAGCTCCGTGGGAAGTACAACTCCCGGAGAGCCCGGGTAGTGAAGGGCGACACCGTGAAGGTGCTCCGTGGAGACTATGCCGGTGAAGAAGGCGTCATCGACTCTGTAGACATGAAGACGTGCCGGCTGATTGTGCACGGCGTGATGGTGACCAAGGCAGACGGGACCGAGGTCCCCCGGCCGATCGACCCCTCGAACGTGCAGATCACGAAGCTCAACCTGAAAGACAAACTCCGTGAGGAGAGACTCGGAGGCGGAGAATAATGTCCAACCATCTCAAGCGGCTGGTAGCGCCGGAGTCCTGGCGTATCCCGAAGAAAGTACAGAAATTCGTCATGAAGACCGCCCCGGGCCCCCACAATGCCGGCGGCCTGCCGGTCGGTGTCTGGCTCCGTGAGCATATCGGCATCGCACAGAATGCAAGCGAGGTCAAAAAGATCCTGCACCAGCGGGACGTTCTCGTCAACGGACGGCCCTGCAGGAACCCGCAGATCGGGCTTGGCGTCTTTGACATCGTCTCGATCCCGAAACTCGGGAAACACTACCGTATCCAGCTGGACAAGCTGGGCAACCTGATCTCTGTTGAGATCCCGGAAGAGTCTGCCAAGACCCGGCTCTGTAAGATCCGGAACAAGACCGTCATCAAGGGCGGCAGGGTGCAACTGAACCTTGCATTCGGTGCAAACATCCTTGCCGACAACACCTACAAGGCTAAAGACTCAGTCGTTGTGACCCTTGGCGACCCGAAGAGCGGTGAAGACCGGTTCCGGATCATCGACCACTTCCCCTTCGCGGAAGGCAACGTGGCGATGATCGTCGGTGGAAAGCACTCCGGCAAGATCGGCAGGATCGTCGAGATCACCAGGACCGCGAGTTCCGTCCCGAACCGTGTTGTCCTCATGGACGACTCGGCAGATGAGCGGTTCGAGACCATTGAGGAGTATATCTTCATGGTCGGCCGTTCCGGGATTGCACCTGAACTGGAGGTCTCCGTATGAGCGCAATGAGGGAGATCTACATCGACAAGGTCATTGTGCACATGGGCGTCGGTGAGAGCGGTGAGCGGCTGGTCAAGGCCGAGGATCTCGTCACAAAGATCACCGGCCAGAAGCCCGTACGCACCATCGCGAAGCGGACCCAGCCGGCGTTCGGGATCAGAAAAGGCGCACCCATTGGGTGCAAGGTCACCCTGCGCCGGGCGAACGCCGAGAAGTTCATCGAGACTGCGCTTACCATCATTGAGCGGCATCTTGCAATCTCTCAGTTCGACCAGACCGGCAACGTCTCATTCGGCATCGAGGAGCATACCGATTTCCCGGGCATGGCCTACGACCCTGCGATCGGCATCTACGGTATGGACGTCAACGTTGTGCTCGAGCGCAAGGGTGTGCGGGTCGCACGCCGGGGCATCGCGCGCAGAAAACTGCCGGCTGACCAGAAAGTGAAGAAAGAAGAAGCCATCGCGTTCATGCGTGAGCGCTACCAGGTGGAGGTGTAAGGAATGGCAGGAGAACCAGGAGCGCCTTCTTCGGCTGAGAGCGCGAAGAAGTTCGGCCGGGGCGCGAATGAGTGCCGCATATGCGGTCGGAAACAGGGCCTCGTACGCAAATACGGCATCTACTTCTGCCGCCAGTGCTTCCGCGAGTGGGCGGGCAAGATGGGCTTTAAGAAGATGAACTGAGGGTGAGAGATATGGCACGACAGAATCCAATCGCTGACGCGATGAGCACGATCAAGAATGCCGGCGACGCTGGACGGAGCGAAGTTATTGTTGAGCCCGCCAGCAAGGTGTTAGGTGCGATGCTCCGTGTTATGCAGGAAAACAGCTTTATCGGCGGCTTCGAGTTCATCGACGACGGCCGGGGCGGCCAGTTCCGGGTCCAGCTCTCCGGGACGATCAATAAGTGTGGCGCCATCACCCCCCGGTTTGCGGTGGCGATGGCTGATATGGAATACTGGGAGTCGCAGTACCTCCCCGCAAAGAACTTTGGTATCCTGATTGTCTCTACCTCGAAGGGGGTCATCTCCCACGAGCAGGCCCGGGATGAGGGTATCGGCGGGCAGCTGCTGGGATACGTCTACTAAGGAGGGAGAGGCTATGGGTATAACACGACGAGTCGAGATCCCTCCGGGTGTGGACGTCACGCTCGAAGAGAGCGTGCTCACGGTATCGGGGCCGAAGGGCACGCTGACGCGGAGCATGCGCTTCCCGCAGATCGATGTCACGCTTGAGGACGGCGAGCTTGTCGTCTCCACGACATCAGACAAGAAGCGGTTCCTCGCCATGAGCGGCACGCTTGAAGCGCTTGCGAAGAGCATGATCCAGGGCGTCGCCGAAGGCTACGAGTACCGCATGAAGGTGGTCTACAGCCACTTCCCGATCCAGCTGAAACTGCAGGGCAACCGTCTCGAGATCAACAACTTCCTGGGTGAGAAACAGCCCCGGATAGCAAAGATCCTCGAGGGTGTCACCGTCAAGCTCGGGAACGATGAGGTGGTTCTCACCGGTATCGATAGGGAGAAGGTGGGCAATACGGCCGCAAACATCGAGCACGCGACCAGGATCACGAAGCGTGATCCCCGGGTGTTCCAGGACGGCATCTATATCACCGAGAGGGCGTGAAGAGAATGGATGAGAGAAGAAGATTGATCCGCGTCCGCACCCGGCACAATAAGCCTGCCTTCAAGAGACGCGGGCTCCACCGCAAGGTGAAACTGGCTGATGTCTGGAGGCGTCCGCGCGGCCTGCAGAGCAAACAGAGGCGGCAATTCCGCGCAAAGGGCGCGCTTCCCCGGCCGGGGTACGGGAGCCCTGCTGCGGTCCGCGGCATGCACCCGAGCGGCTATGAGGAGGTGCGGGTCTTCTCACCGGCAGACCTTGCCGGGCTGAACCCTGACTTCCAGGCTGTCCGGATCGGCGGATCGGTGGGCAACAGGAAACGCGGAGATATCCAGACGCGGGCTATGGAACTGGGGCTCAAAGTACTGAACGCAAAAGACCTTACCCGCGCGGCCCCAGAGCCTGCCGAGGTCGAAGAGGAAGAAGAAGAGGTGAATGAAGATGAGTGATCTCGCCAACCAGAAACGAATGGCAGCCGCTGTTCTCAAATGCGGGATCAACCGTGTCTGGTTTGATCCCGAGCGGCAGGCCGATATCGAGGCAGCTATCTCCCGGGACGACCTGCGCGAACTCATCGAGGACGGTGCGATCAAAGCACGCGTCGTGAAAGGGAACAGTCGCGGCAGGGCACGCGAGCGGATGGCAAAACGCGCCTACGGTCACCAGAGGGGGCCGGGCCGAAGAAAGGGTGCCGCGGGAGCTCGTGCTTCGAGCAAACGCATGTGGATCGGCAAGATCCGGGCACAGCGCCGGGCCCTGCGCGAGATGCGTGACGACGGCACAATCGACCGGAGTCTCTACCGCCTGATGTACCGGCGGGCCTCCGGCGGCCAGTTCCGGAGCGTGGCGCACCTTACAGCGCATGTTGAGACGATGGCAGGGAGGATGAAATAATGGCAACCGGCCCAAGATACTTCGTGCCCTTCCGGAGAAGGCACGAGGGTAAGACTGACTACTACAAGCGGATGTCGCTCCTGTCATCGGGGATGCCCCGGATGGTTGTCCGGAAGACAAACCGGCAGATCATCGCGCAACTGGTCGTTCCCGGGGATGAGGGAGACCGCACCCTGGTGGCCGCGTACTCGACTGAACTTGCAGGGTACGGCTACGAGGGGTCGACCGCGAGCACCCCGGCCGCTTACCTGACCGGGATGCTGTTTGCGGTCAAAGCGCTGAACGCAGGGTATGATGAAGGTATCCTGGATATCGGGCTTGCCCGGGCAAAACCTGGGGCCCGTGTCTTTGCTGCCCTGAAGGGGGCGGTGGACGGGGGTCTCGAGATACCCTACGGCGAGTCGATTCTCCCTGATGAGGAGCGGCTCAAAGGTGCCCATATCGCCGGGTATACCCCTGAACGGGCAGGGAACCTGGTGGCGAATGTAGAGGCTGTGGCTCTGGCCATCAAGAAGGAGCTGGTGTGACAATGGCATACGTACAGGAAGAATGGATTCCGCTCACCGGTCTCGGGCGCATGGTTGCCGCAGGCGAGATCACCAGTATCGATGAGGTGCTCGCGAGCGGCAAACCGATCAAGGAGCCCCAGATCGTCGATCTCCTTCTGCCCGACCTGGAGGACGAGGTGCTGGATATCAACATGGTCCAGCGGATGACGGACTCGGGTCGCCGTGTGAAGTTCCGCACCGTTGTGGTGGTCGGCAACCGGAACGGCTACGTCGGGTTCGGTCAGGCGAAGGATGCCCAGGTCGGCAACGCGATCCAGAAAGCAATAGCAGACGCAAAAGTGAATATCATCAAGGTCCGCCGGGGATGCGGGAGCTGGGAATGCGGTTGTGATACCGGCCACTCGATCCCGATCGAGGTGACCGGCAAGGCAGGCAGTGTCCGGGTGACGCTGAAACCCGCACCGCAGGGGATCGGCCTTGTGACCGGGGATATCCCGAAGAAACTCCTGCAGCTTGCAGGCATCAAGGATGTCTGGGCCTTCAACCGGGGGCAGACCCGGACGACCATCAACTACGCCAAGGCGACGTTCGAGGCGCTCCGGCAGACGAATATCATCCGGATCGGAGGGGCAGAGTGATGTACGCGGTAGTGCAGGTGCGCGGCGTGGTCAACACCAACCGCGAGATCAAGGACACCTTGAAGATGCTCCGTCTGCACCACATCAACCACTGCGTCCTCGTGCCCGATACCCCGGCGTACCTGGGCATGATCCGCAAGGTGAAGGACTATGTGGCGTATGGTGAGGTGGATCCGGAGATCCTGGCCACCCTCCTGCGCACCCGGGGCAGACTGACCGGGGACGAGCGGCTGACCGACGATTACGTCCATGCGCATACCCCGTATGCCGGCATTGACGAGTTTGCGGCTGCGCTCTGCAGCGGGGAGGCAAGTCTCCGCGATCTGGCGGAGATCAAGCCAGTTCTCCGGCTGCACCCCCCGCGAAAGGGCTATAAAACCATCAAGCGAACCTTTCAGCAGGGTGGGGCTCTCGGCTACTATGGCCCCCAGATCAATGATCTCCTCTACAAGATGAGGTGAGACGGATGCCCGTAAACAAGAGATCTAAATACAGGGGTTCACGGACCTGTGGCGGCGGTACGCACAAGAACCGGCGTGGCGCCGGCAACAGGGGTGGACGGGGTAGAGCCGGGCAGCGGGACCACCGCTTCTCCCACTTCTACCTGAAGGGTGAGATATCCAACGGTAAGCACGGTTTCGTCAGCAAGGTGTCCGCGCCGGTGTCCGCCCTTGATGTCGGTGCGATCGATCAGATGGCCGAGGCACTGCTCCAGGAGGGGCTTGCTGCCCAGGAGGGCGACCTTATCGTTCTCGACACCACTGAACTTGGTATTGACAAAGTGCTCGGTAGCGGGAAAGTTACCCACAAACTGAGTATCTCAGCCCGGGCGTTTTCAGAACGGGCCCGGGCAAAGATTGAGGAGATGGGCGGTCAGGTAAAGACCGTCTAAAATCCTCTTTTTGGGTGAAAACATGGGAGATCTGCTGGATAGATTTGAACCCATCCTTGCAGCGATGCCTGCAGTCAGAAGTCCTGAGGGGCACGTCCACTTCAAGAACAAGCTGATGTGGACGCTTGCGATCCTGCTCCTCTACTTCACGTTGACAAATATTGATATCTTTGGACTCTCTCCGCAGTCACAGGATATATTCGGACTATGGCGTGCCCTGCTTGCTGGTGCGAGCGGTTCGCTCCTGCATCTCGGTATCGGGCCGATCGTCACCGCGTCGATCGTGCTGCAGCTGCTCAAGGGTGCCGAAATCCTGCAGATCGATACCAGTGAAGCACGCGGCCAGGTCATGTACATGGGCCTGCAGAAGATGCTCATCTTCGTGATGATCATCGTCGAGGCGCTCCCCATGGTCGCGAGCGGGCTGATGTTGCCCGATCCATCGGTAGCGGCACAGTTGTTCGGTGGAAACACGTTCGTGGTCTCGCTCCTGATCTTCCTCCAGCTCTGCATCGGCGGGCTTTTGGTGGTGCTGATGGACGAGGTCGTCACCAAGTGGGGTGTCGGTTCAGGTGTGGGGCTCTTCATCGTTGCGGGAGTCTCCCAGGGTCTGGTGAACGGTTTCCTGAACTGGCAGACGGGCACCGATCCCTTCCCGATCGGGTTCTTCCCGCGGCTGTTCGCCATCGGGACCTCGGGGGCAAGTTTCCTCGAGTATTTCGGGACCGACATGCTGGCCCTCGTCACGACGATCATCATCTTCCTGGTCATCGTCTACGTGGAATCGACCCGTATCGAGATCCCGCTTGCGCATACCGCTGTCCGTGGCGCCCGGGCACGCTTCCCGGTGAAGCTCATCTACGCGAGTGTTCTGCCGATGATCCTGGTCCGTGTCCTGCAGGCAAACATCCAGATGATCGGGATGCTCCTCTCGAACGCCGGGATCACGATCCTCGGTGAGTTCCAGGAACAGCAACCGATCAACGGCCTCATGTGGTACATTGCGCCGATCAACCAGCCACAGGACTGGATGTGGTGGCTCGTCGATCTCGGGCATGCCCCCTGGGAGGTCATGCTGCGGATGGGCATCGATATAACGGTCATGGTGCTCGGGGGCGCGATCTTCGCGCTCTTCTGGGTCAAGACCGCGGGTCTCGACTCGAAGGATGTGGCCCGGCAGATCCAGAGGAGTGGTATGCACATCCCCGGTTACCGCCGGAACGTCCAGGTGCTTGAGAGGTACCTCGACCGCTACATACCAAGGATCACCATCATCGGCGGTGCGTTCATCGGGATCCTCTCGGTCGTCGCGAACCTCTTCGGTGTTGTCGGCGCGGTCGGTGGAACTGGGCTGTTGCTGGCGGTGAGTATCACGTACCGGCTCTACGAGGAGATCGCAAGCCAGCAGATCATGGAGATGTATCCGTTCATGCGGTCGTTCTTTGGGAAGGAGTGAGCCTTAAGGGCCTCCTTTTCGTTTTTGGTCCTGCTCTTTCCAACGTGATACCACCACGTTCCCGGGGGTTCCGGTCACCCGAACCGCCCGGGAGTTGATTCCGAAAAGGATTATTCTTCTGAGCAGGGATTTATTTTATAGCGAACTATATTCTAAACGGAGTGATAGAGATGGGGAAGAAAGTCGTCGTGACCGGGGTTCCCGGTGTCGGGAAGACCACCGTCATCAACGGTGCGATGGAGAGACTTGCGGCCGAGGGTATCGCCTACGAAGCTGTCAACTTCGGCACGTGCATGTTTGATGTGGCCTGTAAGGAGAGCCTGGTCTCGGATCGCGATGAGATGCGCAAACTCGGAAAAGATGACCAGAAACGCCTTCAGCAGGCGGCCGCCTCGGAGATCGCTGCCATGAGCGCTGATGCAAACATCATCATCGATACCCACAGCAGTGTCAGTACCCCGGCCGGGTTCCTGGCAGGGTTGCCCGAATGGGTGCTCCGGGAACTGATGCCCGATGTTGTCGTGCTGGTGGAGACCGACCCCGACCAGATCCTGATGCGCCGGCTTGGTGACGAATCCAGAGTCCGCGACATGGAAGGAGCCCGGGCGATCGCCGGACACCAGGAGTTCAACCGCGCCATCGCAGCAGCGTATGCGATGTACACCGGCTGCACCGTCAAGATCGTCGGGAACGAAAACTTCCTGCTTGAACGAGCCATTGATGACCTGGTGAATGTCCTGAGGTAACCTGACATGGTGGACCTGAAGAAGCACGGCCCGACGATCGCGCTCCTCTTTACCATGCTGGTGATGCTCTCCTACGGTATCGAGTGGGTGCGGGTGACGGTCGGTTCGGTGATGAATATGATGCTCGGGCCGTTCATCGATGTCCTCGGCGTGCCGTTCTTTGTTATGATCTTGATCCTCTCCAGTATGACGGGGCTGTACTCCTCGCTTGTCCAGAAGTACACCATCGATTATGAGAAGATGCAGGAGGTGCAGGCGCGGGCGCGGGTCTTCCAGAAGGAGTTCCGGGAGGCCCAGCTCTCCGGGGACGAAAAGCGGATCAAGAAACTCCAGGGTAAGCAGGAGCGGATGATGCAGGACCAGCTCGATCTCTCAAAGCAACAGTTTACCCCGATGGCGATCATCCTCGTGCTGACGGTGCCGATCTTCTTCTGGCTCCTCTTCCGGCTCCCGCCGGTCGGGGCTGAGATGACTGCCGCAAGCGGTATCGTGCTGCCCTTCGTCGGGGCGCTCAGCCTCTCGGCGGTTGCGGTCTGGATCGTGCCGGCCTGGATTCTCTGGTATATGATCTGTTCGCTTGCCATCAGCCAGGTGATCAGGAAGTCGCTCAATATCGGGGGGATCTGATGCGGATCACCGTCAGCGGCCCGCCGGGGAGCGGCACCACGTCGCTTGCCCGCTACCTCGCTGAAAAGTACGGGCTTGAGTTTATCTCCGCGGGAGAGGTCTTCCGCAGGCTCGCACGGGAGCACAATATGGACCTTGCCGACTTCGGGAGGTTCGCGGAGAGTGATCCGGCGGTTGACCGGATGATCGATGCCAGGCAGAAGGAGATCGGGGAGGCCTCCGAGAAGATTGTCGTCGAGGGGAGGCTCTCGGGCCGGATGATCGAGAACGCTGATCTCAGGATCTGGCTTGCGGCATCGCTTGAGTGCCGGGCAAAGCGGATCGCGGGAAGGGATGGGATGGATGAAGAGGGGGCGCTCGCCTACACGAGGAACCGGCAGCACTCGGAGGCCACCCGTTACCAGGCCTACTACGATATTGATATCAGCGACCTCTCGTCGTATGACCTCGTCCTCTCGTCAGAGACCTTCGGCGTGGACGCCCTCGGCGCGATCGTGGATACGGCTATCGCGTGCCTCCGGCGGCAGAAGGGCAGGCTCTAGCGGGCCATTGCATCTAATATTTTCATGCGATTGGTGCGTCACGCGAGGGTCCTGGTTGGGAGGAGATACACGGACTTCGCGTCTTCGCGATCTTCGCGTGAGGCATTATTTCCTCCCTGTACTGAAGACTCACGCGAAGCCGCGAAGGGCGCGAAGGGTGGCGGGGAGGAGATACATGGACTTCGCGCGAGGTGGTGATCGCTCACCACGCATCAGGACCCGCAAGATAAGATGAAATGCTTTACCACCGTCTCTTTGCCTTTATCTTTTTGATCCGCCGGAGCCGCACCGCATCCTGCCGCTCCATCTCGTCGCGCTGGTACTCGATTAACCGGCGCAGGTCGGTGAGCTCCGGGATGACCTTGAACTCCAGCGCGTTCACGCGCCGCCTGGTCCGTTCGATATCGTCGAGCAGCCGCGTAATCCCTCCTTCGAGTTCGGCGCTCGCGATGATCGCGGAGATGAGGTCCTCGTAGGCGTCGGCGGCATCGTCGATGACCGATGAGGTCCCGAGGATTCCGTAACCCCGCTGGATGAGCGTCTTCTTCACCATAACCGGTTCCAGGTCGGGGAGGTGCACCCCGAAGACGTTCTTGTGACCTGTCGTGTAGGTC
>Ga0209510_1001840_pt1 | contig 22917 bp, 21 predicted proteins | sample BiotimSIPDNA_FD_185749 | JGI IMG/M metagenome (GOLD analysis project Ga0209510, IMG submission 185749) | Anaerobic biogas reactor microbial communites from Washington, USA - Biogas_R1 time_0 SIP DNA (SPAdes) (version 2) | ecosystem: Engineered > Bioreactor > Anaerobic > Unclassified | place...
CCATTCGAGTGTATCCGGCTTTGTAACTAATATAAAGCCCGTACTCTATTCAAATGGTGCTGAAGTTATGGCTGTGGAAATAAAGCCGGACGGAATGCAGGAGATACATGAGAGTGTTGTTGCCCCCGACTGTAAAGACAAGGAAAGCCTTGTAAAGTGCATAAGAGAATCTGGAGTCGTAGGCCTTGGGGGTGCAGGCTTCCCCACATCGGTAAAGCTATCTCCACCCCCTGGGAAGACTCTTGATACGCTGATTATAAATGGGGCAGAATGTGAGCCCTATATTACATCGGATTTCAGAGAGATGATGGAAAACCCCGAGGGAATTATTGAGGGGACTAGAAGGGTGATGGAGATCACCGGTATAAATAAGGCCTTCATTGCAATTGAAACAAACAAGCAGGAGGCTATTGATAAGATATCCTTTTTGCTCAAGGAATCAGAGAATATTGAGCTAGTGACATTACGTACGCGATATCCCCAGGGCGGAGAAAAACAACTGATTTATGCTGTGACCGGCAGGAAGGTTCCAATTGGCAAGCTGCCAGCCGAGGTTGGTGTGCTGGTACAGAATGTAGGCACAGTCTCCTTTATCGATAGATATCTGAAAACAGGGATGCCCCTTATTAAAAAGAAGATTACTGTGGACGGTGGCGCTGTTGCAAAGCCGATGAATGTGGAAGTGCTTATAGGAACACCGCTACAAGAGGTATTTGATTTTTGCGGGGGCTTTATTGAGGAGCCGCGAAAAATTATTATGGGTGGGCCGATGATGGGCGTGGCTCAATATACACTCGAGAGCTCTGTGTTGAAGCAAAACAACGCCCTTTTAGCATTGACTGACCGGCAGGCACAGGAGAAACCCGAGTCGGTTTGTATCCGTTGCGGGAGATGCGTTCTTGTGTGTCCTATGTCATTGCTCCCGCTATATATCAATTCGAATGTCATGAGAGGGAATCTTGAGGAGCTTGAAAAGTATCATCCCAACGATTGCATGGAATGCGGTTCGTGCTCTTATATATGCCCTGCATCAAGGCACCTGACGCAATCCATACGCCAGGCCAAGGCGGAGCTGAGGAAAATGTCCAACAGAGAAAAGGGAGGGAATTAGGGGAATGGAAATTAACCTGATAGCCGGCTCTTCACCGCATGTTAAGAGCGGTGAGAGTACACAGAAGATTATGAGGGATGTTATCATTGCATTGATTCCTGCGATGCTGGCCTCTGTTTATCACTTTAAAGTGGATGCTGCTATGCTTATACTTGCAACTGTTCTTTCCTGCGTTTTATCTGAATATGCATGGAACAAGATAACCAGGAAACCGAATACTATTTCTGATCTTAGCGCTGTGGTGACAGGTATTCTGCTCGCACTCAACCTCTCACCTGCTGTTCCGATCTGGATTGCAGCTATCGGCGGTGCCTTTGCCATTATTATTGTAAAGCAGCTATTTGGAGGACTTGGACACAATTTTGTTAACCCGGCCCTTGCAGCCAGGGCGTTCATGATGGCTTCCTGGCCTGTTCAGATGACAACCTGGCAGCTACCGGGGTGGGATGCGGTCAGTTCCGCGACACCTCTTGCATTGATTAAGGAAGGCAGTGAGGCTGCAGGACAGCTCCCACAGTTCAGAGATATCTTCTTGGGCAATATTGCTGGAACTATCGGTGAGACATCTGCCCTGGCAATATTAATAGGAGCAGCCTATCTTTTTATCAGGAGAGTTATTACACCTGAAATTCCACTTGCCTTTATTGGCACGGTTGGCATTATGACTTGGATACTCGGCGGCGCGCAGCCATTTACCGGAGATTACCTTTATCACATTTTTTCCGGGGGACTGATGCTGGGAGCTTTTTTCATGGCGACAGACTATACTACCTCACCGATGACAATCAAGGGAAGGCTTATCATGGGTGTGGGCTGCGGACTATTAACATCGGTTATTAGGCTGTACGGAGGATATCCGGAGGGTGTTTCCTATTCCATACTGCTTATGAACCTTGTAGTTCCTATGATTGATAGATTCATGATTCCAAAGAGCTTTGGAGGAGGTGCCGTAAAAAATGCGTGATATGATGAAGCCGACATTATCGCTGTTTATTATATGCCTTATTACGACCTTCTGTCTTGCCTTTGTATATGGCATTACAAAGGATACTATTGTGGAGCGTAAGGAAAAGGATGCCGAGGAGCAAAGGAGAATGGTCTTAAGAGAGGCCGATAGCTTCGAAGAGCTTGACGGTTGGGAGAAGCAAGATCAAAGCGGCCTTATAAGTAAAGCCTATGCTGCTTATAAGGGCGAAGAGCTTGTGGGATATGTTTTCAATGCACTGCCTAAGGGTTATGGTGGTGAGATTGCCGTCACAGTAGGCGTAAACAGTAACAATGAGATTAGCGGTGTTAAGATAGGTAGTAACGAAGAAACTCCGGGGCTTGGCGCTAAAGCTGCTGATGATGCCTTTACTGGGCAGTATACTGGCAAGGACATTAGTAGTGTCTTAAAAGTTACCAAGGTGCCGGCTAAGGCAGATAATGAGATACAGGCTGTCAGCGGCGCTACGGTGAGCTCAAGGGCAGTAACTAAGGCTGTACAGGCTTCTGCGGAGCTTGGGGAAAAGCTGTTTGATGGAGGTGATGCGAAGTGAATCTGTTCAAGGTTTTTAAGAACGGTATTATAGATGAAAACCCAACCTTTCGCCTTGTGCTTGGTACTTGCCCCACGTTAGCCATAACGACTTCGGCAATAAACGGCATAGGTATGGGACTTTCAACTACAGCCGTTTTAATTGGCTCCAACATAGTGATTTCACTTCTTAGAAAGTTTATTCCGGCAAAGGTAAGAATGCCGGCATTTGTTACAATCATTGCCGGTTTTGTTACGATTGTTCAGCTACTGCTAAAAGCGTATGTGCCCGCTTTGGATAAGGCGCTGGGTATTTATATCCCGCTTATTGTTGTAAACTGTATCATAATGGCCAGGGCAGAGTCCTTTGCATCGAAGAATCCGGTGCTTGATTCTGCTGTTGATGGATTAGGCATGGGAATAGGATTTACAATTGCGATTACGCTCATCGGGAGCATCAGAGAAATTCTGGGCAGTGGCAGTATTTTTGGGACACAGCTTTTTGGAGAAGCCGCAAGCCCGGCGCTTGCCATTATACTTCCACCGGGGGGCTTCCTGATATTCGGTCTTTCAATAGGGCTTGTGAACCTTATTACAAAAAGGCAGGTATTGAAAACAGGCTGCAGCACTAATGGCGGAGCTTGCGAAGGCTGTGGAATGCCATGCCCTATGGAGATATCTGAGAAGGAGGGTGAATAATAATGCTTCAAAGTATACTTATAACGTTTATATCAGCAGTTTTTATTGATAACTTCGTGGTTGTTAAGTTCTTGGGCATTTGCCCCTTCCTTGGCGTTTCTAAGAGAGTGAAGACAGCTGTGGGTATGGGTGTTGCGGTTATTTTTGTAATGGGACTTGCATCGGCAGTTACTTGGGCAGTTCAATCGCTTGTTTTGGACCGACTGGGGCTGGAGTATCTTCAGACGCTTACCTTTATACTCGTTATTGCAGCCCTGGTACAGCTGGTGGAGATGGTGCTGCAAAAGACCAGCCAGGCACTGTATAAGGCTCTTGGCATTTATCTTCCGCTCATTACGACAAACTGTGCCGTCCTGGGAGTTTGCATACTGAACATTGAGGCCAATCACAATTTTCTCATTTCTGTATTGAACGGTATATTTTCAGGTGTAGGCTTTACACTGGCAATTGTACTATTTGCAGGTATAAGAGAACGGCTGGAAACAGCAGAGGTTCCCAAATGTCTTGAGGGATTTCCGATTTCATTGATTTCGGCATCATTGGTTTCGTTGGCGTTTTTGGGTTTCCAGGGTTTACTTAAATGAAGGTCCGGAGGGATGATATATGGTTGATATATTAATAGCCGTAGCAATAGTCAGCGGCCTTGGATTGCTTTTTGGGGTAGGCCTGTCCTATGCGGCAAAGGTATTTGAAGTAGAGGTAGATGAAAGAGTGGTCCAGGTGCGCGAGGCTCTGCCCGGAGCAAACTGCGGAGCTTGTGGATTTACGGGCTGTGACGGGTATGCTGCTGCGGTGGTAGAGGGACAGGTGGAAACAAACGGCTGCCCGGTAGGCGGAAACAATGTTGCCCAGCAGATTGCTGCTATTATGGGTGTTGAGCCCGGTAAAATAAAGAGAACTGCTGCCAGAGTCTTGTGTAATGGCCGTTCAAGTGTGAGCAATGAAAAATATGATTACCAGGGGATAAACAGCTGTGTTGCAGCTTCTCAGCTTTTTAGCGGGCACAAGGCCTGTTCATATGGATGCCTTGGCCATGGTGACTGTGTGGCTGCATGCCAGTTCGATGCTATTACCATTACAGGCGGTATAGCAAGGGTTATAGAAGATCGTTGCAGAGCCTGCGGGATGTGTGTGCTTGCATGCCCCAAGGGTTTGATTGAATTGATTGATAAGACAAAGAAATACTCCGTCATGTGCAAATCAGCGGATAAGGGAGCCGTCACCAAGAGCAACTGCCAGGTTGGTTGCATCGGCTGCATGCGCTGTATCAAGGTCTGTGAACATGACGCAATCCATATGGATGGCACTCTGGCGAAGATTGACTATGACAAGTGTACCAACTGTTCGCAGTGCTCCAAGGTTTGTCCGACTATGGCAATCAGGGTTATGGATTTTGGGGAATAAAGCGAGGTTATGCTTGCTGTAATGAGTGACAATGTAGTATAGTAAAATATAAATAATAATGAAGACAGTTCGAAACCATCCTGTCTATAAACAAAACTAAGGGTCGGCCGCAAAGGCGCGTATTAATTGTGTTTATGCGGTGTAGAGTTGATTTGTATAGTTTGATTTATAGGGGCGGATAGCCCCTTTTTTGATGGAATGCTTTCCATGGAAAGGGGACACACTTAGCGGAGTGGATGGTGGGAAGGGGGAGCATGGACACACAGAAAATGAATGCAGATAGTGATGTGGTAAAGGCGGAGAGGCGAAAAATGAACGATGATGAGGTAAAATCGAATAGAGAGGAAAAGACAAAGAGCGGAATCAGCAGATCCAGTAGATACATTGCTGAGGCGGCTGTTATTGCGGCTATGTATGCGGCGCTTACCATTCTGATTCCGGGGGGATCGGGGCAGATACAGATAAGAGTCTCCGAAGCGCTTACGGTTCTTGCATACTTTACACCGGCGGCAATACCGGGCTTGCTTATCGGCTGCCTCACTTCAAACATTTTCGTAGGTGCAGGTATTTATGATATTGTATTTGGCAGCCTTGCCACCCTCATTGCAGCATTTTTTACCAATAGGATGCCCTCCAAGCTATTGGCACCTCTACCGCCTGTGATTCTTAATGCTGTATTCGTGGCCTTTGTACTAAATCTATCGATTAATGCGCCGCTGCTTGTTACCATGGGCACTGTTGCATTAGGTGAGATTATTGCCTGCTATGGGCTTGGCTATCCTCTGATGCTGCTTGTGGAGAAGAATCGCTCAAGGCTTTTTGGCGGAAACTAGTTTGTGTGCATTCTAAAGGATTTGTATTGTATACTGTCAAACGCAATACATTGATCCGGAGGAGGTAGAGAAATTGTCGAATACTTGAATACACCTTCGTTTGATTTTTATTGTCTGAGTTGATAGAATGTGTGCATGATAGGCTAATTAACATAACAAGATCGAATGGACAGGTTGATTAGTTAATTAATAGTAGGAAAGACAAATTTGAACTTGAGGAGTGTAACACTATGGATTTTTTACAATTAGCTGAGAAACGGTTTTCCGTTAGAAGCTTTGCAAGTAAACCGGTTGAGCAGGAAAAAATCGATGCGATATTGAGGGCAGGTCAGGTAGCTCCCACAGCGTGTAATCTCCAGCCGCAGAAAATACTAGTAATCCAGAGTGATGAAGCTTTGGCAAGGTACAGAAAATGTACGGTGTGTCATTTTAATGCGCCGCTTGCGATTCTTACCTGTTATGACAAAAATCTATGCTGGAAGAGAGAATATGATGGGAAAATAAGCGGTGATATTGATGCTTCAATCGTCACTACCCATATGATGCTAGAAGCAGCGAATCTGGGGATAGGCTCAACCTGGATCATGCATTTTATTCCCGAGGCAATCCGTGAAGAGTTTCAATTGCCGGAGAATTATGAGCCTGTAAGTCTTCTTGCTTTGGGTTATCCGGCTGAAGAAGCAAAGCCATCTTCGGGACATACCAGCATTAAGCAGTTGACTGATACTGCGTCCTATAATGAGTTTAAGTAGAGTGTTTACTCCTTACCAATAATAGGATATAGTTTTAGCATAGGGTTTGCAGAAGAGTCGAAAGTTTTTACAACAGAGCCCTCAAATGCACAAATTATATAAGGAGGCTTATATGTTTAGGAAGGCAAAGGTCACAGTAAACCCGGATTATAGGATTGGAAAGATAGAAAAACGACTATTTGGCGCATTTCTCGAATCAATAGGCAATACAGTTTATGGAGGTATTTATAATCCAAAGCATCCAACTGCAGATGATTTAGGCTTCAGGCAGGACATTCTGGAAGCAGTCAGGGAGTTTGATCTGCCTGCACTTCGCCTCCCCGGTGGCAACTGGGTTTCAGGCTGGGATTGGAAGGAATCGATCGGGCCTCGAGAAAACCGAAAAGTACAGCTTGACCTTGCATGGTTTCAAATCGAGCCCAATATCGTTGGGCATGATGAATATATAGAATGGGCAATGCGCGCCAACACAGAGCCAATGTACACCATAAACCTCGGCACTGAGGATATGAAAAGTGCAGCTCAGCTGGTTGAGTATTCCAGATACCCCGGCGGTACATACTGGTCAGATTTAAGGAAGAAATACGGCCATCCTGATCCCTATCCTATCAAGACCTGGTATCTGGGTAATGAAATGGATGGTCACTGGCAAATAGGGTCGTGGGAAAAAGACCCGGTTGGCTTTGGTATCCGCACACATGAAACCTCAAAGATGATCAAATGGATCGATAATACTGCAGAGACTGTTTTTGCAGGCACTTCAGACCATCACAGGCATTTTCCGGAATGGGAGATGGCAGCACTTGAGCAGTGCTACGAATCTGTTGACTACATTTCGCTGCATCATTACCATACGGCTCCGGAAGGCGATATTGCCAACTATCTCAATGTTTCATCTGTTTTCGAGGATTATATCAAGACAACGATCGCAACCTGCGATTACTTACAAGCCAAGATGCGTACACCAAAGAAAATGTACATTTCCTTCGACGAGTATGGTGTGCATTTCGGAAAGCAGGGAGAGGTTCTTTTCGGCCGCAGGGGTTGGCAGGATGTTAGCAAGGATTATCATCAGTTCAGTCCGAGGGAAAATACCTTCACGAGGGTCGATCCTGAGAACTATCAAGAAAGAAAGTGGATGTTTAAGTCGTCCCAAATGCTGGATGCTCTAAGCCTGTCATCGGTACTTCTTACCTTCCTGCGCCATGCAGACCGTATCAAGATAGGCTGTATGACCGGGGGGCTTCGCGGAGCTATTGCCTTTAACGGTGAACATGTATGGAAGAACCCAGCATATTATCCATTCTATCAAATGAATAAGCTTACACGCGGCGGTATATCGATCGTGGCTGCAGTAGACGGCCCGACCTTTAATACTGAGCAGTTTGCCCTAACGGGCTCATGCCAGAGCCATGCTTACGAAAATGTACAGGCGATTGAGTCTGCCGCCGTCTACAATGAGGAAAAGGAAGAAGTCGTGATTTTTTTGATCAACCGCGCAGCGGAGGACGACATAGAGATCGATTTGGATGCAAGAGGATTTGAAGGCTACAAGCTCGCCGAGCATATTGAAATGTATACGAATGATCTGGAAAAGGGCAACAGCGTTGAAGCTCAGGATGTGTTAAAGCCCATGATTAACACTGACACTAGGATGGAGAATGGCAAGGTCTCTGCTGTAGCAAGGAGACTTTCATGGAATGTCATCCGTCTTACAAAATAATTGCTCTGTACTTTGTTACTGGTCAAGCAATACACCAGGCATCTTATAAATATAAAATAAAACCAGTGGACAGTTTAACTATCCACTGGTAAAATGGACCGACCTTCTTACTGCATTTGTTTTTCAATAAATCTCTGCAGAATTGCTGCGCACTCACTGCGTTTGGTCTTGCCCAGCGGGTCAAGGATAGCTTTGCCCTTGCCTTGAATCAGGCCCTCCGTAACCGCCCACTGCACGCATTCCAGAGCCCAGTTCGATGGGATGTCGGTGAAGGCAGACAGATCGCCTCGGGCACTAACATCGTAGCTCTTGTAAGCCGCATAAGAGCAAAGTATCTTGGCCATCTGCTCGATCCATTTTCTTCAATTTTGTCATTATTTCATCTCCCCTTCAATGTTTCGATCACCATCTTATGCAACGGATATCTCACATCACCAACTATGATCCTTTGCTATTTCCTTGGTTGTTAATAGAAAATATTTATAGGAGATTTTACTGCCTGCGTCAGGCACAGGATCGTCAAAGGTCACGTCAACATGGTAGAAGCCGTCGTCAATATAGACAACATTCCATGCATGAGGTTCATTCTTGCCCGATGAGCCCTTTGCCCAGCCGCCTAGATAGTAGCATTCTATATCTAAATAGCCCATAAACAGGTAGAACAATTCGGCATATGCCTGGCATACACCGGTGTCGTTTTTCAAAAGCCCGTAAAATGCATAGGTATCCTTGCCATACAGGCCTGACTCGAAATCAACGTCATACTTGTAGTTGACAACCATATAGTCGTGCACAGCCTTGACCTTTTGCCGGTCGGTCATGCCCGGAGTTATAATTTTAGCCAATATGGCGCTCATTTGAGTATCATAATCCCTGACCTCGTCTGTCGCATATTGTTCAACTGCTTTTCGGTTGAATATAAGCCCCTGCATTCGGTGAAACAGGGGATACTCTGCTTTAAATGTAAATTGCTTTGTTTTATAATTGTAATTCGAGTTGGTGTTGCCATATTCTGAATGCTGTGCAAAGAAATCTCTATTGTCTTCGTATGCATCAAACACATCATTTTCGAGCATGACCTCAAACTGCGGGACTAGGTTCATGTACGCGGCATCGATCAACTTGTACAGTTCATCCCGGGTTTCCACCTTCATCCACTGAGTATAGACCTTGCTCCAGACAGGCGTAGAGCTTACAGGCTCTTCACTCGCCGGGTCTTCTGTTTTCGAGGGTTCTTCTTTTTTCTCCGGTATGACAGTGAATTCTATTCTTTCCGAGGGAAGGGCTATCCTCGTTATGATAGCTGCTGCCTGTGCACGGGTAATCGAATCCTCTGGTCCAAAAGTGCCATATGCATCGTTGCCTGTAAGAATACCCGATCTGTATAGCATGAGTATTTCGCTATAGTAGGGTGTAGCAGAATTGACATCAGGCAGAGCTTCTATTGTGTTAATAGCAGTGAATTCACCTTCGGGAAGAGCACGGGCAAATATGTAGGCCACCTCCGCTCTGGTGGCGGGCTTTGTAAGGTCTTCAAAAGTTTCAAATTCGACCATCTCTTTATGGACTGCATATTCCAGATAGGAATAATACCAAGGAGAGCTTTTGTGAAACACCCAGTCGTCGCCGCTATAAATGTTACTTACCCTCGCAGCCATTGTAATTGCCTCAGCTAAGGTTACTCCGGCATTTGGGTCAAACTTGCTGCCATTTCCCTGCATCAAGCCCAACTCATACACCTTACAAACAACACGTTGTTTATTGTAGCCGAACCATTCATTTTCGCTGATATCGGGAAACTGCCCCGGTTTATAGCTTTGCGCTTTGTCAAAGTTGGCCATTGAAGGCTCTGCACCGTAGACATTAAAGGTCAATGCTGTCAGTGTGATAAAGACTATACATATGGCTGCTAGAATGCGATGTGTTCTTTTCATGAAAATTCCGCTTTTCATATATATCCGCCTTTCATATCTTAGTGCTTCGTCCAAATTATCAGTCGCTGCTTTCACTAACGAGTTGATGCAGATGCATCATTCTTCCCGAGAGTTCATCCAGAACGACTGTACCCCAGATTTCAGTAACGTCTATTCCGGTGTCGTCAGGAAAGATCTCTACCTGAGTATGGTCTTTGCCTGCGTCAAAGCCGAGTGCGATACGCATTTTACCGGTATGCTCAGTGTCGGAAACTATCAACGTGCCACGCATGCTGTTTGAGCTGTCAAGGGATAGCCCCAAGGCCTCGATGGTATCGTACAAGGCGTTTATGACGATGTTTTTCTCATAGGGAAAACATCGTCTCTGTGATGTCATATCGCTCACCTCCAATATCAGCATAAATGGAAACATAGGGTGATGAACATTATGTAACCTTGTTATGCTATGGGTTATGCTTTTCGATAAATCTCTGTAAAATGGCTGCACATTCGCTGCGCGTTGTATTACTCCTCGGGCCAAGAAGACCATTGCCCTTGCCCTGAAGTAAACCCTCGGCAAATGCCCATTGCATATATTCCAGCGCCCAGCCGGAGGGGCTGTCGGTGAAGGCGGAGATATCGCCGCGGGCGCTTACATTGTAGTCCTTGTAAGCTGCATAAGAGTAAAGTATCTTTGCCATCTGCTCACGGGTAATATTGCCCTCCGGCCCGAATTTATCCGCAGAGTAACCATCTACAATGCCATTCTCAGCAGCCCATGCCACTGCTTTGTGATACCATTTACCCTCGCCAACGTCTGTGAAGGCAATGGGATCTGCCGCGTCCGGCTCGCCCTCCAGCCTCCAGAGGATGGTAACTATCATGCTCCGGGAGGTGTTGGCCGCCGGACTAAAGGTCTTATCACCCGTACCTGTCATTAGGCCATATTCATAGACGAAGCTTACCGCATCATAGAACCAGTCCTTCTCACTCACATCGGTAAAAAGATTGTCCTGCGCATCAGCGTCAGTTAGAATTGCACAGTTCTCAATCACAATGGGAGGTGTCACAGCTATACCTGGCACCTTAATAATGCCGTAATTCAGGCCTATAAAATCACAGTATTTTAAGCTGATGGGACCCTCAAGAGCACCACCGGCTGCAAGTCCAAAGCACCAATCAGCACCTGGCTTTTTTCGGAAGGTAATGCGTTTGTCTGCTTTTCCCTCAGCTGTTAATGTTCCTGTTATCGAAAGATCTACCCCTGCATCCAGGTTAACTGTGACACCGGGTTTTATCTCAAGAGAGCTGTGGATGCCATCGTCTTTATCTCCATATCCGAAGACCCTCACACTGTTACTCAGCAGATACGGGGTGCCTGCTTGACCCCAAATTGCATTTTCGAAAGAGGCGTATGTTGTACTGATGCTTCCGATACCTCCATTGAGTCTAATATACCGGTAAGCCTTGGGATAAGTCCTGCTAAAAGTGTTGGGGACGCCATCGACATTCTCATTTATTTTGGCATTTGCTCCGACTACAATTGGATATTTGGCAGTTGTTTCGTCACCGTTAAATTTATTGCCGCTGATCGTCACCGTTTGATCTGCTGAGCTTCTCTCATTTTGTGAGTAAAAGATTTCAACTATACGTTCCATTCCCTCCTTGATATCATTAAATGTACAGTTCTGTAAAACGGCCGACCTTCCGCTTTCAATTCTTATGAGCTCTTTTGCAACATTGTTGAATGTACATCCATCAATACTTATATCGATATCGTCCCGCTGGTTACCCCCCACTATAATGCCGCGGTTATAGTCTGTAAATTCTGTGTTTTTGACGGAAATGGTTCCTTTCCCTGCATGATTTTGCCCATTGCTGTAATATATAGCCGCCGAGAATGGGTATAAATCAGTTTTGTTTGGGCTCTCAAAAACACAATTATTTACGCTAATGTTGACCTCTTGGGCATCATCACCTTCAATTCCCTCTACGCTTGACAGGGTATAGGCGCCACGGCAGTTTCTAAATGTGCAATTAGTAAAGGAGAGACTGGCCGGTTTTGCCGGATCTACAGAGTCGGCAATAATTCCTTGCCATCCTGCATCCTTCCATAAAGTTTCTCCCTCACTGTCGGGAATAGTGGTAAATGTTACACCGTTGGCGATCAATGTGCCATTCACTGTAAGACAGGAATAAGGGTATTTGCCGGTATCTGGTACGGGTACATTGACACGATTGCCAAAATACACCGTTGAGCCACTCTCAATTGTCAGCGTAACACCTTCCTTCACAATTGGCTCACGGTTACCCACATGGCAGATATAGTATGTTCCGGCATGCCATGTCGTATCTACCGTAATATCGGATTCGATATACGCTACAACCTCAGCCTGCGCCACCGTGGGCACTAGTGCCATAATTATTACGCTACATAGAAGAAACAACCACAATTTCAAATTTTTCATTTCAACCTTTCTCCCTTCGGTATTTTTTCAACACTATGAACTATGGTGTCTGTGTTACAGCACCATCTTCAATCAGCTTATCAAGCAATGAATTACTGCCATCCTTGAGCATTGCATTCAATGCGGCTTCGGAAACCAGCACAACGTCGGCTCGGAGGAAATCTTCATGGTGCATACCCTCAGACATGATACCTATAGAAAGCGCCAGATCATCAGGCATGTCCCATGTGAAATCGACGCCTCCCTTATCTGAATAGCCGAGTGCGCGCAATACGAAGGTCAGATATGTCTTGTAGGAGGCAGTTCCTGTACCGAACTCGGTGGCGGAGATGCCATTTGTGAGCTTGTTTTCATAGGCATATCCAACATAATTGTCCGCCCACTTAGGAACATCGGTGAAGGGATGGGTCCAGCTTCCGGATGTGGCCTCGTTGTCCTTGCCGAGCAGACGTATGAGCATGACCAGCGCCTCTGTGCGCGAGGGTTTGCGAGCGAGGTCAAAGTTTGTACTGCCGTCCGGGTTGGTACCGACGCCTTGAAATAGCCCCAGTGCCTTGAGCTTCTCGGCAGCAGTGGTCTCCATAATAAAGTCACGCTGCTCCGATCCCGGCCCTGGTCCGCCGTTGTCGCCCTGAAGCGCCTCAAGCTCAGGAACGCCCTCGGCGTATCCACTATGGTCAATGCTGCCCAAAAGCCTGAGTGTCCCGTCTTTAGCTATGATAGAGCAACCCTGCTCTGTAACAAAGGTATCGCTGACGGTCACAGTCGCTCCGTTTTCTATGGTCAGCCACGCGCGTTCCTGCATCTGTAGAGATTTGAACGCTACATCCTGTCCGATTGTGACTCCCAAATAATTAATAATAAGCGCCTCACCGCCTATGCTTTTGATACCGGATTCATGGGTGAATGTTCCATTGTTGACAAAGCTGTTCTTAACGATCAGCCCGCCGCCACGAACCGTCTTTATGCTGGAGCCTGCGCTGATGGTGAGGTCATCGACAATCAAAACAAGGTCCTCGAGTGTAGCGTTGCCGGTGAAAATGCCATTTTTAACCACACCGTATTGTCGCGACTGATACCCCATATTCTTGTAACGTACGCTTTTTACTGTCCCGCCATTCAAGACAACTATGCCGTCTTCGTGGAAAACGCCGTAGAAATTACCGGTGACAGTCCCGCCATTGATGTAAGCAACACCGCCGGTCATGCGGATTCCGGAGTTTATAACGCCCTGAAGCTTTCCGCCGTTGACCTTCAAAAAGCCCCTGGGGTTACCTTGTTCAACAGCATAAGCCCCACCTATGATATTGCCGGGGCCGTTGATGGTAAGACCTTTTGTGTTACGGGTGACCAGCGGCGAACCGTTGGGGTCACCGTTCCTGCCTTTATAGTTGTATTCAATTTTGTAGTTGTTCAAATCAATTATGTAATAGCCCTCTCCCAGGTTAACGCCACCATCCTCGTCGGCTGCGTTTGCCCTGGTGAAGGTGATATTCTTTGTCAGCCTGATATGAGCGCCTGCGTCATTTTCCAGTGCTGTCCTCAGTTCCGCAACCGTCGAAACATCTATGACAGCGTCCGCCGCCTGTGTAGGTTCTGTCGCCTGTGCCACCGTGGGCATCAGTGTTATAAGAATAGCGACGCTCAGGACAAACACTAACGATTTAATATACTTCTTTCCATCTGCTCGACTCATTTTCTTCAGTTTTGTCATTATTTCATCTCTCCCTTCAATGTTTCGATCACCATCTTATGCACCGGATATCGCTCATCACCAATCATGATCTATTGCCATTTCATCATCTGTTTTCAGAAAATAATCATACGAGATTTTGCTGCCTGAGTCAGGCAGCGGGTCATCAAAGGTCACGTCAACATGGTAATAGCCATCGTCAGCATAGACTACATTCCATGCATGGAGTCCATATTCGCCGGTTCCGCCGTCTGCCCAGCCTCCAACAAAGATGCATTCTATATCCTCATACCACATAAAAAGGTAGAACAATTCTGCATATGCCTGGCAGACACCGGTTCCGTTATTCAAAAGTCCGTGAAAGGCATAGGTATCAGAGCCATACAAGCCTACCTCAAAATTTTCGTCATATTTGTAGTTCACGACCATATAATCGTGAACGGCCTTTACCTTTTGTTTCTCAGTCATTCCGGGTTTAATTATTTCATCAAGTATTGTAGCTATCTTTGCATCATAAGCCCTCATTTCATCTGTTACATGCTGCTCAACCGCTTTTCGGTTGAATATGAGAGCCTTCATTTGGTGAAACAGGAAATATTTGATTTCTTGACTAAACACCTTGGTCTGATAATTATAATTCGAGCTAGTGTAGCCTAGATCCGAATGCCTCACCGCAAAATCAACATCTTCAAAGTATTCATCGTATGCGGCATTTTCGAGCAGGATTTCGAATTTCGGAACAAGGTTATAGAATGCAGCATCGACCAGATCAGCTAATTCATCCTTTGTTTTTATGGTCATGCCCTCAGAATAAACCTCGCTCCAGACAGGTATCACACTAGCAGGTTCTTCGCCGGAAGGTTCTTCGCTCACTGGTTTTTCCTTTTCTGCCGGCTCTTCTTTTTTACCCAAAGTGAATGCTACTCTTTCTGAGGGAAGAGCTACTCTCGTTATGATAGCTGCTGCCTGTGCGCGGGTAATCGAATCCTTTGGTCCAAAGGTGCCATATGCATCGTTACCTGTAAGAATACCCGCTCTGTATAGCCTGAAGATTTCGTTCCGGTATGGTGTTCCGGAGTTGACATCAGGCAAGGTCTCTATGGTGTTAATCGGACTAAATTCCGCTTCGGGAAGAGCGCGGGCAAATATGTAGGCTACTTCCGCTCTGGTGGCGGACTTTGTAAGGTCTGTAAAGGTTTCAAATCCGACTATATCTTTATGGACTGCATATTCCAGATAGGAATAATACCAAGGAGAGCTTTTGTGAAACACCCAGTCGCCACCGCTATAAATGTTACTTACCCTCGCAGCCATTGTAATCGCTTCAGCTAAGGTTACTCCGACATTTGGGTCAAACTTGCTTCCATTTCCCTGCATCAAGCCCAACTCATAAGCCTTACAAACAACACGTTGTTTATTGAAGCCGAACCATTCATTTTCGCTGATATCGGGAAACTGCCCCGGTTTATAGCTCACCGACTGATTAAAGTTTGACATAGAGGGCTCTGCACCATTGACATTAAAGGTAAGTGTAGTCAGTACTATAATTACTGCATATAGGGCTGCCAAAATACGATGCGTTCTTTTCATTGATTTTACACCCTTTCCCTTATTTCTTATTTTCTATTCAATACTCGTTGCTGCTATATACATCCCCACTTACTTGTAAATGTACCCTGATACTCCCTTTTCATAGAGACTATAGCCATCGTCAGGTACCAGCTGCAAATTCGGGTTTGAGTATTCTTCCCGATGGATATCATAATCATCGTAAAAGCCAAGCTCAGCACGATATGTTTCCCCGGTCTCGGTATCATAGAGCCTGTCATAGCCAAGCTTTGCGTCGCTTCGTTTTTTGGATAATGCATCAATTGGACGTTGCCGATCGTGCCATGCCTGATTGTTTGAGTCTGCCGCTTGTGATAGCATCTTGCCGATTTCCAATGCCTGCTTCGTTCCTTCATCGATTTGCTGTACTCCCTTATCGATATAGCTTTGAGAATACTGAAAGCTGGATAGAGATTGCGATAGCGTTTCCTGAAGTGTATAAAATTCGTCTGCCGGTGCGGAGATTCCCGTTATATAGTAGACGACATAGTATCCTGCATCGACATTATACATATAGGATGTCATGGCATTCGCAACTCCCGCTGCGAAAAGTCCTTCGCAGGGGGTCTCATTATGAGTGAAAAGTGCTCTAACAATTGAATCATCCACGCAGTTAGAAGCAATTGGTGAATTACGCGGCGTACTCTCTACGATTTCAAGATCATTCAAAGCAGCAAAGTTATGTACCACGCCGTATTTCTTAGCATAGGAGGTATAATCATTAAAGGTGTAGAAGAATTGCTCGGTTGTGGCCGGAGAAAGAACGCAAGCATCAGCGTATACCTGAGCATCGCCATAGCCTCCGTATGCGAGGTAGGTTTCCCATGCCTTCTTGCCTGCATCACTCTTTAAGAAATACTTCATATTGCCATAGAAGAATATCTGCCTTGCGGGGCTGTTGGGGTCATAGGCACGGAAGCCGAAATTCTCATATTGACCCACCGGCTCCAGCTTCCAGCCTACCGGTAAATCCATACTGAAATGGCCGCCATCATATGGTTGCAAATTAAGCTGTACCTGTGGAGCAGGCTGCACATTTATCTGCAGACCTGTTGAGGCGCCGGGCTTATCTTGAGCCACAGATGAACCCATTTGAGGCTGATCTGTAGCTTCTGTTGTTGCACTTGGCGGGCTGTTCTCTTCCTGCTGATTGCTCGCGTCTGGTAAATTACCTTCGCCGGAGTGCTTATCTGAACCGGGTTGTTTATCTGCTCCACCGGATGCTAGCTGGTTGATAACCTCGCCTTCGCAGCCTGTAAAACAAAGTAATAGTACCGAAATGAGAATAGTGATAAAAATTCGCTTAGCATTTACCTTTTTCATACGCAACCCTCTTTTCACCAAATACTATTTGTGAATAAATATCTGCAATGATATCCGTTGAATCAGTTCCTTACAGTTTTTTAAGTGTGAGAAGATGCTATGTGGCTTGCTTATACTTTAACTATAGAATGAGGGCCTTTTGATGTACAGTGGGGAATAAGTACAGGAGGGGGAAAATGAGGGTATAGTTTTAGTATAGGTAGGTAAATTTAGCAGTAGACAAAGATTGGCTCACTTGAAATGCCGGCTAGCTTTGATCAGCGACTTTCCACTGAGACGCCGAAGCATGCAAAGCAGTGACACTTGACGGACTTAACTGCTTGACATAACAAGAAAAAAAGCATATATTATAGATTAAAATAGGAGATAATAGCTTAATGATAGAGGCGCGAAAAGAAAGAGTACACTGCTTTTTTGGCAAGTGCAGAGGGAGCAGTGGAAAGGGCTTTTCGCCGAAGGGTCACTCCTTGCTTTGAGGATTCGATTACCTGGGTCGGCGGATAATATCCGTCGAACTGCCGCAAATGCGGAGCGCTGTCATTGCCACGATTGAATTTTCGGAGCCATGGACGCTTTGCCGTACATGGCTATTGTGTTTTCTAAGGCTTATTACAAATAAATAGGAGGATATGAAGATGATGAAAAGGTTTTTTGCCGCTCTACTGGTATGTGTTATGGTTATTTCCCTGGTAGCTTGTGGAAGCAAGTCCGGTCCTGGGAAAAACTCCGTATTGAAGACCGGTGTACTGCGTGTGGGTATGGAATGTGCCTATGCTCCATATAACTGGACTCAGGCTGATGATTCCAACGGCGGCGTGCCAATCTTCAATAGCAGCGACTATGCTTATGGCTATGATGTAATGATGGCCAAGAAAATATGTGAAACGAATGGATGGACCCTTGAAATTCACAAGCTGGACTGGGATTCCATTCCCATAGCTGTTCAATCCGGCGAGGTTGACGTTGGTATCTGTGGCCAATCCATAACTGCAAAACGCATGGAAACGGTTGATTTCTCAGATCCCTATTATTATGCATCTATTGTGACACTGGTAAAGGCAGACGGAAAGTATGCAGGAGCGACTGGCATTTCCGGTTTTGGTGGAGCAACCTGTACTTCCCAGATCAACACAGTTTGGTATGATGTTTGCCTGCAGCAGATTGAAGCAGTCAACATTATTCCGGCACAGGAAACCGCGCCGGCGATGCTGGTCGCACTTGAGTCCGGCGCTGTGGATCTGGTTTGCACTGATTATCCTACGGCACTCGCAGCTATTACCGCATATCCTGACCTGAAGCTTATGGATTTTACGGGTACTGAAGACAACTATAAGGTATCCGAAGAGGAGATCAACATCGGCATAAGCTGCATGAAGGGCAATACAGGGCTGGTAAGCAAGCTCAATGATGTATTGAAAACAATGACAAATGAAGATTATGAAGAGATGATGAAGGCTGCGATTGCCGTACAGCCCTTGTCACAATAAGAGATGATTTTAAATAAGAGCGGATATATTCCGCTCTTATTTACATGTGTATAGCAAGGCATTAGTCTTAACGGTGAAAGTCATGAACACACCCGGTAGAGGGAGATATGCCATGTTATGTAACTAAGCTTCAGACTAAGCTTCACAAGGGGGTGCTTTCATTATGACAAGTAGTCTGCCAACCGATTTCCTGGGCCGAATTATTTACCTGATTACAAATTACGGCAGCTCATTTTTGCGCGGCGCCGGAGTTACGATTGCAATTGCTGTCGTGGGTACAGTGATTGGATGCTTGATTGGATTTGTTGTCGGTATTACACAGACCATTCCGATCCACGCTAATGATTCGAAGTTAAAGAAGTTTCTACTAAAAATTGTGAATGCAATTCTAAAAATTTATGTTGAAGTATTCCGCGGAACACCGATGATAGTGCAGGCAATGTTTATTTATTATGGTGCGCTGATGTACCTGCAAATAAGCATGGGTATGTGGATTGCCGCTTTCTTCATTGTATCGATCAATACAGGTGCATATATGGCTGAGACTGTAAGGGGAGGCATAATTTCAGTCGATTTGGGTCAGACCGAGGGCGCAAAGGCAATTGGTATGAATCATTTTCAGACGATGCTGTATGTCGTTTTCCCACAGACTCTGCGCAACATTATTCCACAGATCGGCAATAATCTGATTATCAACATCAAGGACTCCTCTGTGCTGAGCGTTATTGGTACGGTTGAGCTTTTTTACGCTGCAAAGCAGACGGCGGGCGCTTTCTATTGGTATTTTGAGAGCATGACCGTTGCCATGCTTGTTTATCTTGCAATGACGTTGATTACTTCTTTCCTGCTGCGCAAGTGGGAGAAAAAGCTGGATGGTGCCGCAAGCTTTGACCTGGCAACTACTGATACCCTGGCGCATACCAGTGGACTGCTGCGTGGGCCAACAAGAAGAAATGGGGGGCATAGACATGGGCGATGAGATTCTCAGGGTAGGTCATTTAGGAAAGACTTTCGGAAATAATGTCGTGCTGCGCGATATTGATTTTACAGTATCAAAGGGTGATGTGACCTCCATTATTGGTTCATCCGGGTCAGGTAAATCGACTCTGCTGCGTTGCATCAACCTGTTGGAAACACCTACATGTGGCGAAATCCTTTACCATGGGGTACCCATTAACGGCAAAGATGTTAATGCTTCGGAGTATCGGACCCATGTTGGTATGGTTTTCCAAACCTTTAACCTGTTCAACAATCTGTCGGTCCTCAAAAACTGCGTTATAGGACAGACAAAGGTGCTAAAAAAGAATAAGGAAGAGTCAATTGCTCATGCAGTGACATATTTGGAGAAGGTGGGAATGGCCCCATACATAAATGCAAAGCCGCATCAGCTTTCAGGCGGACAAAAGCAGCGTGTTGCGATTGCACGTGCACTCGCAATGGACCCGGAGGTGCTGCTCTTTGATGAACCAACCTCAGCGCTGGATCCGGAAACTGTAGGCGAGGTGCTTGCTGTTATGCGCAGTCTTGCTCGTGAGGGCATGACAATGATCGTTGTGACGCATGAGATGGCATTTGCGCGTGATGTCAGCAATCACGTTGTTTTCATGTCAGAAGGCATCATTTGTGAGGAAGGGACACCAAAGGAAATTTTTGAAAGCCCAAAGAATGCGAGGACACAGGAATTCCTGGCGCGTTTCACACAGAATTGAAGGATTACACTCCCTTCTTGACAAAGAGTTTGGGGTGTATTATGATTAGGTCGTTGGAAAATAATAAATAAATCTGGGGAGCTGGATAAATCTGGCTGAGAGGGAACTGCATCGTTCCGACCCATCAAACCTGAGACGGATAATGCCGGCGGAGGGAGTATACTTTTGGTATGGTAGTGTAACCCTCTAATCAGTTTCTGGTTGGAGGGTTTTTTCATTCACAGCCTTTTGCCAAGCAAATTTGGCCCCACAAATTGAGGAGGGTTTAGAGGAATATGAACAGACCAAATGTAAGGATGCTGGCAGAGGCCGGTATGACACTTGCCTTAGCTGTTATACTTAGTGAATTTGTAAAGCTGTTTAAAATGCCCATGGGAGGCTCAGTTACACTGGGTGGAATGGTACCCCTGTTTTTGTTTGCATTCAGATGGGGTGGGAAAAAGGGAATGCTCGTTGGAGCAGTTTTTGGCATTTTGGATTTACTAATCGGGGGCTTTTACTCTATGCATCCCATATCAATAATTTTAGACTATCCTCTGGCCTTTGCCGTGTTAGGGCTTGCGGGCTTCTTCAAAAAATCAACTATCGGGCACATCGGCGGAATTTTCACAGGCATATTTGCGAGGTTCATTTGCCACGTTGCTTCGGGCGTACTCTTTTACGCAAGTAATGCATCGGAGGGGCAGGCGCCGCTGGTTTATTCCATTGTGTATAACGGTCCATACCTGGGGTTGGAACTTCTCATTACGTTAATATTGGCTTTGATTATATTGAAGTTTGTTAAGATGCCCGAGCAAAAGTCTGCAACAAAGGCATAATAGGTGTGTAGCTGTTGGTGAACAACTTTGATAGCTTATGGATGGGTGAGACTTGGCCGGGGGATTATTCCCGGCCTGCAATTACTCGCGCCACATGAACACCACTGGCACTGGCCTGTGAAAGACCACGGGTAATACCTGCACCGTCGCCGATTGCGAACATGTTGGGCAGCTTTGTTTCAAGCTCGTTTGTAAGCTGAAGACGAGCACTGTAGAACTTTACTTCAACTCCGTAGAGCAGCGTATCATAATTGGCTGTGCCGGGAGCGATCTTATCCAATGCATAAATCATTTCGATAATATTATCCAGATGCCTCTTTGTCAAAACCAGACTGAGATCACCGGGGGTTGCATTCAATGTTGGAGTTGTGAAGCTCTGCCTCAGACGATGATCGTTTGACCTGACCCCCTTGATGAGGTCGCCGAAGCGCTGAACTAAAACGCCGCCTCCGAGCATGTTTGAGAGCGATGCTATACGCTTGCCATACTGGTAGGGTTCGTCGAAGGGCTCAGTAAACCTGTTGCTAACAAGCAGCGCAAAGTTTGTGTTTTTGCTTCTCAGGGCCGGATCTGTGTAGCTGTGGCCGTTTACCGTGATTATTCCATCCACATTCTCTGAAACAACATATCCATATGGGTTCATGCAAAATGTTCGAACAACATCCCCGTATTGCTTTGTCCTGTATTTCAGCTTTGATTCATATACCGCATCGGTAATGTGCTCAAAAACCTTTGCGGGAAGCTCAATGCGAACACCTATATCTACCTGATTGTTGATCAGGGAGAGCTTCAGCTCCTTGCACTGTTGCGAGAACCATTCAGCCCCGGAACGACCCGGCGCATTAATGAGATAACGACAATTAATGGTGGCTCCGTCGGCAAGCTCAAGTGTGTAGATGTCATCTGTGGGTATTATCTTTGTTACCTGGGTATTGCAACGGATTTCTGCTTTATCCTTCATGTGCTCGTACATTCGCATTAGGATATTGAGATTGTTTTCTGTACCAAGGTGTTTAACCTCAGCGTGCAGCAGATGTAGGTCATTTTCCAGTGCAATCTTTTCAATTTTTGCGGCTTCCTCGCTTCTTGTGCTGAAACGCTCATCCGATGCGCCAAATTTGACATTTATGCTGTCCACATATTCAAACAACTGCATGCAGCTTGCATCTGACATATATTCGTTAAGCCATCCGCCAAACTCAGTGGTGAAGTTGAATTTCCCGTCGGAGAAGGCGCCTGCGCCTCCAAAGCCGTTCATGATGCTGCAACGCTTACACTTTGTACAATCGATACCCCGGTTCTCAATTGAGGGGCATTTCCTTTTGTAGATGTCATTTCCCTGTTCAATCATCACTATCCTAAGTGATGGCATGAGCTCGGAAAGCTCATAGCCAGCGAAAATGCCGGCAGTTCCGCAGCCGATTATTGCAGCATCGTATATATTTGTGCTTGACCTGATCATTACGTTATTTTCCATCACTATTCTCCTTACTACAAAAAAATTATAAACTGAAGCGGGGCAAAACACAAGATTATGCTCCGAAAGCGGAGGAAAATATTTGATATCATATTCTGTTTTGATATAATAGAATAGACAGATAAATAAGGCTTAAGCGAGGTGTGAATTTATGAAATGTGCGGTATGTGGGTACAGATATAATGAAATAGACGAGAAATCCGGAAGTGGCGAATTGATAAGTGATGGGGAGGAATCCTTCATAAAGCTGATTAACACCTTTCATAGAAAGGATGAGGAAGGGAATCTGGATGAAGCATACTTGTTCGGATGCCCGAGATGCAAGAGCGTCAGGATGGAGCTTTGGTAAAACAATGCCTTGACAATATGGCCCGGGGGCTTTA
>Ga0209510_1001847_pt1 | contig 22854 bp, 22 predicted proteins | sample BiotimSIPDNA_FD_185749 | JGI IMG/M metagenome (GOLD analysis project Ga0209510, IMG submission 185749) | Anaerobic biogas reactor microbial communites from Washington, USA - Biogas_R1 time_0 SIP DNA (SPAdes) (version 2) | ecosystem: Engineered > Bioreactor > Anaerobic > Unclassified | place...
GAGTGGAGCGCCTTATCGACATCGCACACCGGAACGCGGCCCAATCGGCATAATGAGCCTCATCCGAAAATCCAGAAAAAAGGCTGAAATCAACATCGTACCCCTTGTGGACGTGCTGATGGTGTTAATTTTCTTCTTTCTGATGACGATGCAGTTTCGCAACGTCAACGTGCTCAACATCACCCCTCCCGAAATCCAAACCGCTGGCAAAAACCTTCTCAACGAGCAGATCCTGATCGGAATCAGCCCCGAAGGACAGTATTACCTCAACAACCAGGAGGTTCCCGAAGCGGTTCTCGAGGAAGCCCTGAAGCTGGCCGGTGAGGCAAACGCGGAGCAACCGGTTTTGCTGGTGTCCGATGAGGAAACCCCGCTCAAACATGTCACCCGGGTGCTGGACATCTGCCGTTCCAATAAGCTCAACCGGATCCGGATGAAATCCCGCTAAGGCATGTTCGAAGTCAACCTCAGTCTTTTCGTCGCCATAGGGGTTTACACCGGCATTGCCTTCATTGTCCTGCTCTGGGTCTATTACGACAGGGTCGGGAAAACCATCCATCAGGAGAAACGTGATCGCGTGATCTTCCACTGCGTTCGCTGCGGTCACTTATACACCGACCGGAAAGGCGTCGAAGACGCCGTTTGTCCCCGTTGCGGGATGGACAACATCAAGCTCCGATTCTGACCTCCTCCGCAAAGCGATCCCCCAACTCAATGATTCACATCCACTGAGCCCTCTTCCGGAGGGCATGGCTTCAGCCATGCCATAAAGCCCATACTACAACTTCCCTCGCCTGAAATCCCTACACCAAGGTAGGGCGAGGTGTCCTCACCCAGGCCACTCTTCTCCCCCTTCGTGCTCTTCGCGTCCTTCGTGGTTAAGCATTCTTCTTAATCCCGTTCATCGTTTCCAAAAAGAAGTAATCTCTTCACCACGAAGAAACGAAGGTCCACAAAGATTGATCTGCCAACATTCCCCTCCAACCTTTCTATTCTTTGTGTTGCTTTGTGGCAAAAGCATCTTCCTCTTCAAACCTACTGCCCCCGGGCTTGAAACCAAAGACCCTCTTCCGGAGGGGGTGGCTTCAGCCATCCTCTTTTGCCATACCCCAATGGCCATTCCTTCTGCTTGCGGATGAGCGGGGACGCTCATCCCTACCCGCAACAGCGCTGCCCATACGCCTCTTCTCCCCTTTTCGTGCTTTCGGTGCCTTTCGTGGTTCCTCTTCCAATCTTCCTCTGCACATCCCCAAAGTAGAGGGAGCATCCGTGCTCGCTCCCGGGCTTGAAGCGGATCCCCACCCGGTAGGGCGAGGTGTCCTCACCCAACCGCTTCGTGGAAGAGAGAACTCTTTTTTGCACAGGATCCACAGGATTGAACAAGATTAGTCTCACGCAAAGACCCCAAGACCCAAAGGGAATAAGTTGGAATCAATTACTCACGAAGATGATGGACTTCCCGGGAGATCTTCCCATCAGTGTCTATCAGTGTGCATCAGTGGTTGAATACTGTCTGTTCCTCTTCACTTTTTGGACAAGATCCACAGGATTGAAGAAGATATATTCACTACGAAGAAGGATCTGCCATCACTCACCTCCAACCAGGTGTTCTGGCGCGATGTGTGCTCTGTGGCTAAGCATCTTCTTCAATCTGTGATCCCGGAAGCCGGAAATCTCACGATTTCCGCTACGGAGGGCATGGCTTCAGCCATGCCTAAAGCCCATGCACAACTTCCCTCGCCCAACAAGAAGACGACAGATTTTCTCTTTCAAGTATGTTGCCCCGAGCGAAGTCGAGGGGAATCTGTGCCCTGAGCCGCAGGTGAAGGGCGCATAGCCCGTCAGGGCGGTGTAAAACAAATCTTTGTCTTCAATTATCGCCCGTGCCTCGCAAACATGTAAAGAATCCAACTTTGGAACTCCGCATCAAGCGAGCGTGAAATTCAACTCGCTCGGCCAACACGCCGACCAAGCGGGATCAACTCACTCCGGATACACCCCGGCACTCCTTGAGAACCCGAAGCCAAACCTCGCGCATGTCAAAGACCACATTCGCGAACTCTTCCTTGAAAGATTTCTCGATCTTACAACCCTTGAAGCCCACAACCTTCTGGAATAGGCCAAAGGCATCGTTCAGGCTCGTCATGGCGCGTTGCAAGTGACACACCACCAACGAGTAATCACCCATCTCAAGGGCATGAATACCAATGATCGCATTCACTTCAGCCTGGCGAACATGGTTGCAGAAATCATAGCTGTGCAAACCATTCACACATGGCGGATCCTCCTGCAGCAGGATGCCCCAGTAGAATCCAATCAAATTCAAAAGAGCCGTGGAAGATACAAACAACGGGTGCTTGTGAACCGTCAAAGGTTCGTCATCCGAACCCGGTCCATCGTAATCGTCATCCTCGTCGTCATCGTCATCCGATGCATCAAAAGCACCGGACAATTCCTCTTCACCAATCATCTTGTCAGATGACCATTCATCCGACTCCCATCCCATTTCCTGCGCAGCACGATCCAGACGGTTCGCATCCTTCCGCAGTTGCGTATAAAATGCCAAAAACCGTAACACCTCCTGATCGGACTCCTTCAGAAACTGCTTCCAGTCACGTTCAGTCCACTCCAGCTCACCACTTCCCTCCCAGTCGCTGTCGCCGGGAGCATCATAAAAAGGACTGTCCATAAGCCAAAAGGGGCGCCTTAAGTTGGTTTAACTTGAAGGTTTCCCATAAACCCATCACCTTAGACCTGTTTCCGGACTTGGCAAACACATTGTTGTAAATTTGCAATGGGCGTATTCTTCATCAGGACCACATTCCGCGGCAGAGTCCAGGGGGTGGGATTCAGGATTCAGGCACTGGACATCGCAAAGGGATTCGATGTGTCGGGCTTCGTGCGCAACGAAATCGATGGATCCGTCACCCTGGAGTCAGAAGGTTCCGAATCCGAAGTCCGGGCCTTCCACCGTGATGTGGCCGAAGAACTCGGACACTACATCCGGTCCACCGAATCATCCTCCGGCACACGGGATGCGCAGTTCGCCGGATTTCACATTCGTTGACCTTTATCGTTTTCACTGATTTAGTTCCGCTCATGACAAGACACCCTGACGAACCCCACCTCTGGCGCGAAAGATCCCGGAAACTCCATTCCGACTGCCGGATTTTTCAAGTCGATTCCGTCGTGTTCGAGCATCAACCGCGCAACCAGAGCGGCGAGTTTTTCGTCATCAATTCCCGCAACTGGGTCCATACCGTCGCGCTCACGCCCGAAAACGAGATCGTCATGGTCCAGCAGTTCCGGTTCGGCTCCAAATGCCTCTCCTGGGAGATCCCCGGCGGCCTGATCGAGCATGGTGAGGATCCGATCGCGGCCGGAACACGTGAACTGAGGGAAGAAACCGGTTTCATTGGCGAAAACGGCAAGGTATTGGCCACCATCCGCCCCAACCCCGCCATCCAGAGCAACACTTGTTTCATTGTCCTCCTCCGTAACGTAACCCAGCAAGTCGGAGTGGATTGGGACGAATCCGAAGAAATCCGCACCTGCACCATGCCCCTGAAGCAAGTTGAAGAGTGGGCCTTTCAGGGTAAGATCTTCCATAGCCTCACCATCACCGCCCTTTTCTTCCTGAACAAATACCTCTGAACACCCGGTGGACACCACGACCAGACAGGATGCAGCCCTTGCCGGCCCAATGCGCCAGCTCGCGGCTCCCTTGCTCCTGCTGGCAGGTTTCTGGACCCCGGCGATTCTCAGCCTCGAGATCGAGTGGCGGCACAACGAGCAGTATCAATTCGGCTACTTCGTTCCATTCTTCACACTTTATCTCCTCGCAATGAGGATGCGGGACACCCCGGCTTCACAGCCCTCCTCACTCCCCTTCAACTTCATGTGGCTGCCGACGCTGGCGCTGGTTCCGCTCTTGCTCATCCGCACCGCAAATCCCGATTGGAGGTTCATCTACCTCGCCCTGACTGCCAACGCATTTGTGGCCTCCTGCCTGCTCATCGACTATTCCGCCGGCAAAAAGTTACTTTTTCACCTACTGCCCGCCGGTCTGATGATCCTCTTTGCGGTACCATGGATGACCCGCATCGAAAACAGCCTCATCCAGTTTCTCATGCATTTGGTTGCGACCATAACGGTCGACATCCTCAACCTCATGGGAATTTTCGCGATCCGCCAAGGCAACCTCATCCAGCTATCCGACACCATGGTCGGGGTCGAAGAAGCCTGCAGCGGGATCCGCTCGCTTCAGTCCTCCCTCATGGCTGGCTACCTCTTCGGTGAACTCTTCCGTTACCGCTGGCCCGGCAGGTTTGCTCTGATTCTAGCCGGGGCCATCCTCACATTCCTGCTCAACATCGGACGGACACTCTCCCTTACATGGATAACCTGGGCGGATGGCAGCGAGGCGTTCCGTCAGTGGCACGACCCGATCGGGCAAGCCGTGGCCTTCGGAGGTTTTGCCGGGATCTGGATCATCGCCCTGTATTTCCGCCCACGCAGCGATCCTCAAAACAATCCAAAACCAACATCCCTATCCGGACGCTTTCCAGCGATACCGGGGCTTCGGCAAGTCCTTCCGGTCCTTGCCCTCATCGCCCTCGCCTGGTCTTTCAACTGGATCTGGTATCACCCGATCCGTCAGCCCTCCAACATCGCCACCGGCAGCTTTCGCAACCTCAACTGGACCGCCCTCTCTCCCAATATACAAACCATCCCGATCGACGCCTTCACCCGTGCACAATTGAAATACGACTCCGGAGACCAAAGGGTCTGGCAACACCATGACAAAAGCATATGGACCGCATTCCATTTCTACTGGGAATCCGGCAGCATTTCCTCACACGCGGGAGTCCACCGGCCGGAAAACTGCCTGCCATCCGCAGGGATGGCGCTCGTAAAAGAGCATGATCGTTATTTTTGGGAACCGGCCCCGCAGGTCGCCATTCCCTTTCAAGCCTTCACGTTTCGACTCTACGACCGCGATATCGAAGTCTTTTTCGCTGTGTGGAACGATAACCTCTCCCAACCCATTCTTTCAACGTCCACCAAAGAACGCCTTGTAGAAGCATGGAATGGCAACCGGGTGATGGGTCGCAATTCCCTCGAATTCATCGTTGAGGGCGCCAAATCCCACGAACACGCGCGGGCTGAACTCTCTTCCATCCTGCAAACCATCGGCTCCACACTCGACCTTCCGCGTCAGCCCTGACCCATCCGGCTTGGCAAGGCCAGAAACGACTGAAAGGAAAAGCACTCACTCTTACCCTCTCGACAATCCACCAACTGGGGACACATCATCCCACCACACGCACGGCCTCCATCCATCCCGTGATTCTTTCGCATGCAAGTCCCAATTATTGAAGTCACCGACTGCAACCATCAAAAAAGATGCCCGCAACATAGGCTGGGCGCGTTTTGATTCACTGGCACCCATATCCGGTGAAGCAATCATGCGTATGCCAACGCAACGCCCGCTCACAAAACCGCTAGGATTCGACGAAGCTGGAGTGTTTTCCGCCAAAGATTTCACGTTTGAAGTCAACTCGGCCAATCAGACAGTCGTCATCGTCAATCCGGGGATCCATCCCTTGACTCTGAAAATCAGATCCATCAGATCTCTGATTGACACAACGTCAGTAAAAGTCTCCGTTGATCCGCATTCCCAACTCGTGTCTACCGTTGGAAACCTTATCCATAAATCCAAGTATTCCGGCAGCTTGAATATTGTCGGAAATGCTGAGTTCGCCGCTATTCTATTCCGACCGATTCTCAACGGTCTCCAGCCACCCGACTTCCCGGAGCACCCGGTAATGCATGTCATCGAAAGAATGGAATGAAGTGCGGCCTTCCCTCACCGATTGCCCTCCTTTTCGCACATAGCGAACGCTCTCATGAGGCAGGAGACAATCGCTTTCGCAGTATTGTCCTCCATCCAAAACTCACTCTAGGCTTGGCGAAAGTCGATTTTGAGCTTTGCCTGGAGCGTCTCCAAACGTTTCCGGTCCCCGCCACTGATCAAAGCCAGTGACACCCCGGTTTTGCCAGCGCGGGCGGTGCGGCCACTGCGATGGGTATAGTACTCGATCTGGTCCGGAAGTTGGTGATGGATCACAAAGGCGAGGTTTTCGATATCTATACCCCTGGCCGCCACATCTGTTGCCACCAGAAACTGTGTATCACCGCGCTTGAACATGCGCATCACGCGCTCCCGCTCCTTCTGGGAAAGGTCGCCCTGGAGCACTCCACAGGTCAGCCCTGCCTGGTTAAGGTGTTCCGCAAGATTCACCGCACCGGCCCGCGAACGGCAGAATATCATCCCCCGCTCGTCTTTTCTTCCTCTGAGGAACTTCTCAATGATTCCAAATTTCTCTTCGATCTTGCAGTTCTTGAAGTAGTGGGTGATCGCCCGGTTCATGATCTCGTTTCCCGAGAGCATAAGGTGCCGGGACTTGTGCGACATGAAATTGGTGATCAGCCTCTGGATGTCATCCGGAAGCGTCGCTGAAAACAACCATGTGCCCCTTCGCTGACGGGTGTGAGACAGGATAGCATCGAGCTCCGCACCAAAACCCCGGCTCATCATCTCATCCGCCTCGTCCAATACCACGTATTGCACAGCCGACAGGTCCACCGCCTTGAGCTTCATCAGATCAACCAACCTGCCCGGTGTCGCGACAACAATGTGGGTTGTCCGCTTGAGCGACTGCACATGCTTGCCGATGTCCTCCCCGCCATACACCGCCTCCGTGAAGATCTTATGGTAATACTTGGTGAACTTGAAGAGCTGTTTGGCAATCTGCTTCGCCAGTTCCCGGGTAGGAGCAAGGATAAGACCCTGAATCCGGGCAAGGTTAGGATCAATGTTATGCAGTAAAGGAATACCAAAGGTCACAGTTTTTCCTGTGCCCGTTTCCGACCTGCACACCAGATCGGACGTATCATCCAGTAGCATGGGCAGACCCTTCAGTTGGATCTCCGAGGGCTCGATGATCCCCAACTCGTTCAAGCCCTGTATCAATTCCTCAGATACTCCCAATGTTCTAAAATCACTCATTTTATTCAATTCCGGAGCCCGGTAACCGCGACGTCCTCTTCCCAAAGGTCAGAAAACGCCGGTTCGCGCAAACACAAAGGATTCACATCCCGCAGATGTTAGCTGAGGCGAGGAGTCGAGAATGGCATTGCATCGTGATCTTCAAGTCCTTTCTCCGACATTCGAGTTGCCATAGAGTCATGCCTGTTGATCGGCTGGTAGTATGAGGAAGACGCTTCTCTCACAAGGCACAAAGGCACAATTGCGATCAAGACCCTAATTGTCGGTTTGTTTGACATTACTTTCCGATGCATAAAAATTATCAGCAGGAGAAGCCCCAAAACGGACGTGGAGATATTGCGGCGTTTCAGTCTGCTGCATGAGAGTGGTCGTATCTCGCCGTATTCGATAGCTCCGGATGCGCTCGAGGAAGTATTGGAACGGAACGATAATGACGCTCAGCGTGTGCGTGAGACACTGCTGGCGCGCATGGGGGATGTGTCTGTGTTCATGCGTGAGGTCAAGCAGCGTTTTAGCATCTGGTATAAACACCAGAATGGAAACCGTGGAACCCTATGGATGGATCCCTTCAAGAGCCTCGTGGTGGAGCCTTCGCTGCATGCGATGGCGACTTTAGCAGCCTACATCGACCTCAACGCGGTGCGCGCCGAGCTGGTGGATGATCCGGCGGATTACCGTTTCTGCAGCTATGCCGCAGCGATGGGTGGAAAGGCATCCGCTAAAGACGGATACCGGCTAATCTACGGTGGCAGCAGCTTTGCGGAAGCGATTGCGGCATATCGTTTGTGTCTGTTTGGAAAAGGTGCAAAACCCAAGGGCGAGCAGGATAAAGACCGTGGTGTGATCCCCGCTGAGAAGCTGGATGAGATGATCCGGACCGGTGGCAAGGTGGAGATGTCAGAATTGCTGCGGCGCAGGGTGCGCTACTTCAGCGATGGGATGGCGATCGGCTCCAATCTTTTCCTTAAGGGGATTTATGAAGAACACCGGGAGTGTTTTCCGGAAAGCCGGAAGGCCCGGTTTGCAACCATGAAAGGCACCGACTGGGGTGGACTAAAGGTAGTGCGTGATCTGAAGGTCAATGTCTTCGGGTGAACAAGTGGTCTGATTCAGTTTCGGGGAGAAGTATTCTGGTTTCCGGATGACCGGATTATACCCCTGGCAATTACTCCCCTGAAAAAAGGGTTGCGTCATCCCAAACATCCACCAAATTACCACTGTTAACCTGGGCCTTCTATGGCACACGGATTCTATTACCTTCCAAACACTTCCATACCCGATTCTATCTTCCCGAATTGCAATAAGTCCAACCTCTGGGCCGCGCGATTCATGGATTGAATCCGTCAGCTGACACGAACCCCAAAAACTTCCCTGCTTGTATGAATCGCATCCATCCTAATCCTCTCGTCTGCATGCTACCGGCGATCATCCTGTTTCTCAGCATTGCTTCTCAGGCTATGGCAGCTGAACGGACAATAGTCCCACTCCCTCCTGATGAATCATTCACAGAGGATGATCGTCCTGATTCGTACTGGGATGGAGCCCATCGTTGGTACTATCCGTGGGGCTACAACCGTCCGGAGAACGCCTCCAGAATCTATCCTTTGGTTGTTTTCGGCCCATGGAACGAAGGCAGCACCAATTTCAACGATGACATCCGAAAGCGCTACCCTGCTTTTCATGTCAGCTTCAACGAAGACGCCAGTGAAGCGAAGGGGGTAGAGATTTCAAACGGCATTGATGCCTGCATCAATTCCAAGGGTTTCAGGATCGACCTGAACCGGATCTACCTCACCGGGTTCTCGAAGGGAGGATCCGGCTCCTACAAAACCATCCGCGGGATGCTCAGCAAAGGGAAATGCTTTGCCGGACTCATCCGGATCGCCGGCCAGTCTGAATCCGTTCTTGCCGAAGGGGCGGTCAACAAGATCGCGATTTCCATGCACATTGGCCTCAAGGACAGTCAGCTGAGAATCGATGTGTCCAGAGCGCTCTACAACTACATTCGCAACCATTCCGCTAACACAGGCGCCGTCGAAACGATATTGAACGAACCGGAGTTCGGCAGAACCACGAAAGTGCTCACGCTCGACGGGGTGGACGTCATCCGCTACTCAGAGTATCCCGAGATGGGACACTCCACTGGGGTTCCCTACTCTGATCCAGCCCTCTATTCATGGATCATGACCCGCGCAATCGGCACTCCCGTTAGTAACAATCCGCCCTCAATGCAATCGCCCGGGGACCAGAGCATCCAAGCTGGGCAATCCCTCCAACTTCAAGTATACGCCACCGATCCCAACGACGATCCCCTTACTTACTCCGCTTCGGGAACGGTCCCTTGAGGACAATCAACAATCGTTTTGATCCGTGTTCAAGAGAGCTGAAACGCGAATGCTACTGGCACAACCATCGACAAGCGAAGTCCCGCCATAAGAACACTGAGAAGTCATGCGAATCGGGATTTTCCTTCGTCCCGCAGATGCTCATGGAGGTAACGGCTCATCAAGTGATACACACCGTCCTCAACAATGATACGCTTTCGCTTCATATTGCCTCTTCGTCTAGCTTAATTTGGTTTTTTATTCAAAATCATACAGCAAAGAGCCGTGGTATTGATCATACACAGGTTATCGTTGGTTTACAATTTGGAGAACGATCAACGCTCAAAGAGGTAACTGTGCCAAAGCAATGTTCCTCTGCCGGCATAGTCCCGGTTCTCCCATTCCTTCATGAATCGGAACCCGGAACTTTCGCAAAGATCCATCACCCTTGCTCGATCCAGGGGAGCGTAATACCGTCCATCTTTGTCCCGGCATTCGTCGTCAAGCCCGGGCCGATCTTCCGACACCGTCAGAAACAGCCGTCCCCGCGGATGCAGGAGCCCCCGCATCTGGGAAAGCACCATTTGCTGCAATTCCGGATCGATGTGCATGAGCATGGCATTGCACACAATTCCCCCGAAACGCGATTTCCATTCGTTCAAGCGCTCCTCCGGAAGCGGCATTCCTTCATTGTAAATTCTGCCTACCAATCCAGGGAACCATTTCTCAGTTTCAGCAATCAGGGTAACAGACGGCTCGACCCCCCAGACCTCCCATCCGAGATCCTGAAGAAAGGCCATATCGGCTCCACTTCCCGCTCCAATATCCAATATCACCGCCTCTTTTTCGAAACCGGAGACCATCCAATCCCGACAGACCCGTTCATGGGTCCGGTAGCGTTCCGCATAGGTGGCGCCCATCCTGTTGTATGCATCAATCGTGGTTGCATCCATAGATGACGAAAAAGTGAATTGACTCCGGGCGACAGTCAATCTCCCGTTTTCGGGCTTGACCTTGTCTGAACTGTGGTTGCGCTGGTTTCCATGTCAGTCAAGATCCTTCTTATTGGTTCCGAAGGTCGAATGGGGAAAGCCATTCAATCCATCGCCCCCGAATATGGCATCGAGGTTGTCGCTGCTATTGACATTGGGCAAAACCCTGCGGACCACATCGCAAGCTGCGATGTCGTGGTTGATTTCAGCCACAAGACGGTAACGGCGGATATCGTAAAACTGGCGGCCCAACACAGAAAACCGATTGTGATTGGAACCACCGGCCATTCGGAAGAAGAACGGAAGGATATCCTGAAGCACGCATCGGAAATCCCAATGGTCTGGTCCGGCAACTACTCGCTAGGGGTCAACCTGCTCTTTTATCTCACTTCGAAAGCTGCGGCTGCGCTTCCATCCGAATACGAACCCGAAATCGTCGAGATTCATCATCATTTCAAGAAAGATGCACCCAGCGGGACAGCAGAGGACCTTGCCCGCCGGATTTGCGCCGCCCGCGAATGGGATATCGGGAAGAACAAGATCAACGGACGATCCGGTATGCCGGGTGAGCGTCCACAGGCCGAAATCGGAGTCCATGCACTGAGGGGTGGAGACGTTGTGGGAGAACATACGGTCTATTTCTTTGGCCAAGGCGAACGGATCGAAATCAAACACACCGCTACCGACCGCAATATTTTGGCCAAAGGAGCCATGAAGGCCACCCAGTGGATCGCTGGACGGGAACCCGGTTTCTACGAAATGCAGGATATCCTGGGCCTACGCTGAACCTGAAACCCTGACACTGAACCAACTATGATCGCCCACATCCAAGGAATTCTTTCCGAATCGTCTCCGCTGCGGGCTGTCATTGACGTACAAGGGGTGGGATACGATCTCCACATTCCCCTACTCACGGCGGAAAAGCTTCCACCAACAGGTAGCACGGTCAAACTTCTGACTCACCTCGTGGTAAGAGAAGATGCTCATGTCCTCTTCGGCTTCTACACTTCTGACGAACGGTCTGCGTTCATCGCGCTTACGGAGAAGGTCTCAGGGATCGGCCCCAAAACCGCACTGAGCATACTCAGTCGTTTTTCGCCTGCCAATCTGCGTTCCGCAATTGTCACCGGTGATGTCGCTGCATTGACGAAATGCCCCGGAATCGGAAAAAAAACCGCTGAACGGCTTATTCTGGAACTTCGGGATGTATTTTCAATGGCATCCGCGCCAGGTTCCGGTGCGGTTTCCTCTGCATTCGGCGCTGGAACTCCGGGGCAGCCATCCAGTCCCCGCGAAGATGCGATGGCAGCCCTTATCACACTTGGATTCAAGCCTGCCGATGCGGCCAAGCGTGTGGAAACCGCGCTTCTCAAACAGGGAAATGATGCATCCGCAGAAAGCATTATCCGGATCGCACTCGCCCAATAGACGGCGGCTAGAGTATCCACTCATTCAGCTTGCGATTGCGCCTCTTGATGGTTTTGGTTTCCCCATCCACACAAGCTCCGCAACGATGCGGGGCTAATATCCATTAAACCGTCTATTCATCCTTCGTCTTCTGAAATAAGGTCAATTCCAGGATATTCCTTGAGGGAATACCCGAACCTCTCTGACAACCCATGCTTCAGCGAAGGAAACGTGGGTTGTTGAGTTTGCAAGCAGTCCGATTCCAAATTGCATACCGACCAGTTCCCGCTCATGGGACGGTAGCCGGGTAGAAGAACTCAGACGCCGGGAACTCCCGGAACAGGAGTCCATCCCGGCCACATACTCAAAGTCCGGCCTCGTTGAGCAGCCGCTGATAAAACGCCCATTCGATTGCCATGCACTGCTCAACGGTTTCTGCCATGCGGAATCCATGCCCCTCACCCGGGAAATAGTGTGCCTCAACCGGCACTCCCTGCTTGAGGAGGTCCGCTTCCATCCTGCGGGTCTGCTCCGCAGGCACCACATCGTCATCCAAGCCTTGGAAAAATAACACCGGGTTTCGGATGGAAGACACGTAATGAATCGGAGAGCGGCGGCGGATGTTTTTCAGAAGATCCTCATCCGGTCCAAGCAGGTAGTATTCGTAACCTGACTCAAACTTATGGGTGCTGGCACTCAGCGCAGCGAGATCAGCCACGCCATAATATACCGTCGCTCCCAAAAAATCATCCCTCTGTATCAAGGCATTCAGAGCCGTGAACCCACCTGCACTGCTCCCTTTCAGGAACACCGCTTTTTCGGCAATCAATCCTCTAGACCGGAGATGATCCACCACCGCAATGGTATCCTCGACATCCACTATGCCCCAATTATTCCGGATCCTCTCGCGATAGGCCCTGCCATACCCCGTGCTTCCACCGTAATTCACGTCAACCAATGCGAATCCACGCTGCGTCCAAAACTGAACCTTGAGATCGAGGTAGTTCTCCGAACATGATGTCGGCCCTCCATGGCACACCACTATTGCAGGCGGGGGACCATCCGAACGCCCTGGAGTCCGTTCATTGCATGGCGGGTAGAAGATGAAAGGAATCTCACCCGAAAAATGATCCGCCTTCATCCGGGATACGGTGCCAATTGAGAATTTGGAAATCACGGTGCCAACCGACTCCGTCTCCAGCAGGTATTGCCCTTCATTGCTTAGATCCCAGCATATCCATTTCTTGAATGTGCCCGGATCCGCTCCTAGAAAAACCAAATGCCATCCGTCCACACTGACTGAATCAATATGGGTATATGGACAATCCAATATCTCAAAACTCTCATCTGTCAGATTCAGTCTCCCGAGATGCCAGCGATCATACTCAAAAAAGGCAATGATCACAAAACCCTTGTCCGAAACGCCGAAAGTCTTCATTCCGAAAACCCACTGGGGCAAACCCATCTCAGCCCTTCGCTCAATCAGACAACGGTGCTCCTGACCATCCCATACCCACAGATTGGCCCAACCATAGGCGTCTGAGACATGGTAGAGACGACCATCCACTCCCCATGTGGGTTGAAAAACCTGTTCCTCACGACCACCGGTCACCTTAACGGCCTCCCGCATATCCACCCCCGTCGGCACACAGGGGGCGCACCAAAGCTCAGTGCCTCCCCAAGGCATGCCCGGGAGATCCCAGCACAACCAGGACACCTTCCGTCCGTCAGGACTTACGGTCGGATTGGAATAGAAATCCCTACCCGACAAGAGGGTCTCAAATCCACGGGAAGGATGGTCAACCGACAAGCGCACAACTGAGTTAACGGGAAAACGCTGACCTTGAACTTCATCTTCCGCCACCATCAGCAGAGAACGCTGAACCGGGCAGAAAAACAGATCCGCGACCAGCCGCGAACCAAGCTCAATAAGAGGTGCAGCCCTCTCTCCAGGTCGTCGCCAGAATAACACACGACTCCGGTCGTCCACCCAGAACACGTCGCCGGAGGGAGAAGCAGTCCATGCCCCACCACCATATCCATGGACCCGGGTGCGGACATTGTGGTCCGAAAGCGACACTGGATAAGGCACCCCTCCCGGCTGGCAAGCCATGAGCACACTTCTGCCCTTTTGGTCCGGGCGGGTTTCCACCCAAAACACCTCACCGCAACAGACTCCCGTTTCCTGAATCTTACGATTGCTCCTGCCCAGCTCGCTGGCACTGAGAATGGGCTCCAAGCGAGCGTACACATACCCCACCGCCGAAGCCGCGGCTTCGGATCGGTCAGCAGGTATGTTGTCATTCGTCACAATCCGAGTATCAATCAAGTTACAGTCTGATCGCCCTCCTTGTGGAAAATGTCGGGAAGACGCCTCGAAGTAATATCTTCCATCAAGAGTCCAATAAAGGTATCCACAGAATGCTCGCCTTCAAAAGACTTTCGGATGCGCGAGCGCACTGAAACATTGCCTTGCGATGCCTCCTTATCCCCAATCACGATCATATGAGGAACCCGATCCACTTCAGCTCTCCGGATCTTCGCACCCAACTTGTCCGAGTGCCCATCCACTGAAACACGAATCCTCTTTGCGTGGAAACGCTTCCGGACCTGCTCAGCGTAGTCACGCAGACCATCGTTCAGCGGCAGAATCCGGACTTGCTCGGGAGCGAGCCATGTCGGGAAGTTTCCGTTGAAATGCTCTATCAGGAAGCCGATGAAGCGCTCATGGGTACCCAGTGGAGCCCGGTGAATGCATAGCGGCGTCGCCTCCTTGTTTTCAGATGTGGTGTAGGTCAACCCAAAACGGGCGGGAACCGCGAAGTCCACCTGATTGGTCGCCAAGGTAAACTCGCGTCCAATGGCGCTCCAAACCTGAACATCGATCTTCGGTCCATAGAAAGCCGCCTCATTCGGAACCTCGACAAAATCGATGCCGGATTCGATCAGGACCCGACGCACCATATCCTCGGTTTCCTTCCAAAGTACCGGTTCATCCACGAACTTCTTGCCAAGTCTGGAAGGATCATGAGTTGAGAAACGCATGAGATATTTCTTGATGCCGAACAACTCGAAATACTTCAGGTACATGTCGTTCACTGCCCGGAACTCGTCTCCAAACTGCTCCTCCGTACAATAGATGTGCGCATCATTCATCTGAAGCGAGCGCACCCGCATGAGGCCCATCAGCTCGCCCGATTTCTCGTAACGGTGACAGGTGCCATACTCCGCGAGACGAACCGGAAGATCACGATAGCTCTTGGGAGTAGCCGCATAGATCAGGTGATGATGCGGGCAGTTCATCGCCTTGAGGTAGTATTTCACCTTCTGGCCGCCTTCGTCCTCGACGAGTTCCATCGGCGGATACATGGAGTCTTCGTAGTATGGAAGATGCCCACTGGTGTGATACAGGTTCTCCTTGGCAAGATTCGGGCTTCTCACCCTCTCGTAACCCGCATCAAACTCTGCCTCCTTCGCGAGCTTTTCAAGCTCCTCGACCAGCACGGTTCCCTTAGGAAGCCATAGGGCAAGACCTGGTCCAACCATTTCCGGATCGAAGGCAAACAAATTCATCTCACGGCCAACCTTGCGGTGATCGCGTTTTTTGGACTCCTCCAGCATCCGAAGATGGTCTTCGAGTTCCTGCTTCGACGGAAAAGCGGTGCCATAAATGCGCTGGAGCTGCTTGTTCGCCTCATCCCCGCGATGATAAGCCCCGGCGATTGAGAGCAGTTTCACTGCCTTGATTTTCTTAGTGTAGGACACGTGTGTGCCCGCACACAGGTCAAGAAACTCCCCATTCCGATAGAACGAAATCGTCTCACCAGCGGGAATGTCTGCCAAGCGACCCAATTTGTACCGGGTCTGGCCAAAATCCGTTATGATCTTTGTTGCTTCTTCCCGGGAAACCTCGAAGCGCTCGAAGCGCTGATTCTCCTCGATGACCTTTTTCATCTCGGCCTCGATCTTCTCCAGATCCTCCTGCGTGAACCGATGATCCAGATCGAAGTCGTAGTAGAACCCCTGGTCCGTGGGAGGGCCAATGTCCAACTGCGTTTCAGGGAACAGTCTCAATACGGCTGTGGCCAAGACATGGGAGCATGAGTGCCTAAGCTCCTCCAATGGATTCATCTGTTTCATGGTAAAATCGGATGCACGTTTTCTGTGCGAGTAAAAGGAAAATATGTTAGAATGAACCCTCCCCCGAAACAACCCTATTCTTCGTTCAATCCAATCAGACGGCTGTATCCATCGAGAAGGATCCAGCTTTCTTCCTCTTTGTGTCACCCGAATCCAAATCAGGGTTGCAAATCCGGAGGCAAATCCTATCTGTATTCTGTTGTTCCGACTATTCTGATTACTAAAGCCCATACCAATCATGCCCTCATTAGCGTCTCCTAGCAAAAACCAAGGTAAAGAGTTCGGCACAAAGGCCTCAACCTTTCTTGATTCACAAAAAATCGCTAAACGCAAAGCGCTGGAGAAAAAGGCTCACAAAAAGCGTATCAAACTCGATGATCTGTTGATATTCACCCAGCAATTGGCATCCATGCTGGAAGCCGGCTTGCCACTTGTAACCTGTCTCGAGGCGCTACAGGAACAGGTAACGGAACCGGTGTTCCAAGTGATCATTCGGGAAGTCAAGCTGGACGTTTCAGCGGGAACTGCTTTCTCGGAGGCCTGTGCCAAATTCCCCAACGCATTCAATAAGTTGTTTGTCGCGATGACATCCGCAGGTGAAGCCAGTGGCAATCTCTCAGGGATTCTCATGCAGACAGCATCTTACTTCGAAGAGTCGGTCAAACTCACTAAAAAAATAAAAGGTGCTATGGTTTACCCTACAGTTGTAATCCTGTTTGCAATCCTTCTTGTTAACGTAATTTTGATTTTCGTTATTCCGGTTCTCGCCCAAATGTTTGAGGATTTCGACACTGAGCTTCCTGGGCCGACACTTGCATTAATTGCGTTAAGCAAATTTCTGAAAAAATACATCTTTCTGGTTCTTATTGGTGCATTTGTCATCTGGAAGATAATCAGTCGTTTCATCAAGACACCAAAAGGACGTGTCGTAAAAGATACAATTTTGACTCGAATGCCAATATTCGGAGATTTGATAAAGAAAATCGCTATCACCCGTTTTACAAGGACATTCGCTATCCTCTTGAAAAGTGGAGTTCCCATTCTTGAATGTCTGGATATTGTTGCATCAGCAAGCAACAACACCTTCATCGAGAAAGCATGTAGTAACGTTGCAAAGAACGTGGCTCAGGGGGGACAGATTTCGGAGGTCATCGCTGCCGATCCGTTCTTTTTTGGAATGATCAAACACATGATCCTTGCCGGAGAACAAACGGGAAACGTTGATGGGATGTTGATTAAGGTTTCCGACTATTACGATGTGGAAATCCAGAATCAAGTTGCCGCACTTACTTCTCTGATTGAACCAATTTTGATTGTCGTCCTTGGGGTCATCATCGGAGGCATGGTGATGGCAATATTTCTTCCGATCTTCAAGATGTCGACCATCATTAATTGAATTGGTTTCCGAGTTCCTGTAATCTCCTCAAATGCCGTTGTCGTTCAGGCCATCGTTTTTTGATGGCATTCTTCTACCGATGAATAGGGGTTGGCCAATCAAGGTGTTACGCATATCATTTACACAATAAATCATTACAGACAGACTCGCACCATACGACTAGTCGAAGTTCAAAGGTCGTTTGGAATCTGCATTTCTCCGAGCATCTTGATTCATCCGACTCAGTAGTTGCTTTGAAATGCATCGCATTCATGGATTTGTGATAAATGCGTGAACGCTTCTCACCATAATGAAACCCTGCTTAATGATCCTCTTGTTGCTTATGACGTTTGCATCCTCTTATTCTGAACAGGCCGGAGACAACAAGGCATCCTGCACCCCGACAGGCTGCGGACTACCACAGGATGATGAATCCCTAAGGCGACTACTCTCTCCCGAGCAATACAGAATTGTAAGGCTTAATGGGACCGAAAGACCCTTCGACAACGCTTACTGGAACCACAAAGCGGAGGGAATATACGTGGATGTCGTTTCGGGAGAGCCCTTATTCAGCTCCACCACGAAGTTCGACTCCGGAAGCGGATGGCCGAGTTTCTATGCACCCATTTCATCCGAGGCTGTGGTCGAGATAGAAGATTTGAGTCACGGAATGCGAAGAGTTGAGGTTCGATCAAAAAGTGCAGATTCTCATTTGGGTCATGTATTTCCGGATGGGCCCGACCCCTCTGGCCTGCGTTACTGCATCAACTCTGCATCCCTGAGGTTTGTGCCAAAAGACAAGCTAAAGGAAGAAGGTTTCGCAGTCTATCTTGACCTTTTTCAGTCAAAGCCAGAATAGAGTCAGGGCCAATACGGATATTAAGGAAAAGAGATCCGTTTACACCATTGGGTCTTGGATCGGTGCAGTGATATGGGTTGAATTCTGACCGTGGGCCTGTTTTCATTGGCTGCTATGCTCGTGCAGTTCAATGGAATCAACCTCAGCAGAAACCAGCAGGTCATTCTTCAGGACATTCGCTGGGAGATGCAAGAAGGTGAGCATTGGGTGATTCTGGGTGCAAACGGCTCAGGAAAAACGTCCCTCATCAACACCATTCTTGGATTTGAACCGCCTTCAAGCGGACGTTTCATGGTGTTGAACCAGCCTTACGGTACTTGCCCGTGGGACACCATTCGCCAACAAATCGGAGTCGTAAGCAGTGCAGTCTCGCGCAGAATCCAGCCGGCTGAAACCAGCCTTCACGCGGTTCTCAGCGGAAAAAGGGCCACGATCAATTACTGGGGAGATCCAACGGAGAAAGAGCTGGCTGAAGCCGGACGGTGGCTCTACCTGGTAGGGTGCGAACACATAGCCAAACGGCCATGGGCAGTGATCTCTCAGGGAGAACGCCAACGGGTACTGATTGCCCGGGCGCTCATAGGAAGGCCCAAGCTACTGATTCTGGATGAACCATGGGCTGGATTGGACCCCGTTGCCAGAGAGTCTTTTCTCGGTTTCCTTCAAGATACTCTCACGGTGGAGTTTCGAATCCCGTGCATTCTCGTCACCCATCATGTCGAAGAAATACTTCCAATGTTCTCACACGTAATGCTTCTGCGCGCCGGAAAAGTTCTAGCAGCTGGGCCGAGAAAACAAGTCATGACCGACCCGCTTATGTCTGCCGTTTTCGGTGCACCGGTTAGCCTAGAACAGGATTCGGGCCGCGTTCACATGCGCATACTCCGCAACAACACCTGACCGGCACAAAAAAGCCTTCCGGCGAAGGAAGGCTTATCATGAAATCGAACCAGTAGTTCCTGATCAGGAATTCACTCGAACCGGAACCACCGCCCGGATCGCCACCGGCTTTCCCTCTTTGGTGGCAGCTTCAAACAACCATTTCTCAACGGTCTGCAGGACGATTGGAACCAGTTCGTCCGAAGTCGAACGCACAACCCTAACGCCCGTTACTTTTCCATCCTCTCCGATGATGAACGCCACGTGAACCATGCCCGATGCATTTGTGAGATCCTTGGGCAACACAGGGGCATCTTGCTTGATCGGGGCAGGAGGCTTGTCCACATCCTTGATAGAGTAGCTCGATGCCATCTCCTCATCTGAGAAGGTGGCGTGCAGCTGAGCCACTGCAAAGACGGATGCGATTGCCAATAGTGAATGGAATAGTCTCATGGTATGTTTAGTTTTCTAAGTAAGGTTAGCTCTGACGATTCCATAGATCGCTAACTCAAACGTTTTCTTGAACAAACACCTTCCGGTTTACATCTTTTTCGCCGGTCCGGAGAGAGCCGATACGTTCGTCTCATGTCCGGACCGGGAAAAAAAGGCGGGCACCCGAAGGTGCCCGCCTTTGCATGAAAACATTGTGGCCGAAGCCTTAAATCAGCGCATCTTGCCGCCGTATACCGCCTGCTCGCCGAGCAATTCTTCAATGCGCAGGAGCTGGTTGTATTTTGCGATACGATCCGAACGGCTCATCGAACCGGTCTTGATCTGTCCGCAATTGGTGGCAACCGCGATATCCGCAATCGTGGTGTCCTCTGTTTCACCGGAACGGTGCGACAACACGCTGGTGTAGCGGTTTTCCTTGGCGAGTTCAACCGCGTCGAGGGTTTCGGTGAGGGTTCCGATTTGGTTAACCTTAACCAGAATCGAATTTGCCACACCAAGCTCGATCCCCTTCTTGAGATAGGTGGTGTTGGTGACGAAAAGGTCATCTCCAACGAGCTGAATCTTGTCGCCCAAACGATCGGTCAACAGCTTCCAACCTTCCCAGTCGCCTTCAGCACATCCATCTTCAATGGAGATAATAGGATAGCGCGAGCAAAGGTCTGCGAGGAAATCCACCATCTGGGCAGAAGTCTTTTCCGACTTATCGCTCTTCGAGAAGACATACTTGCCATTCTTGTAGAACTCGGAAGACGCCACATCGAGAGCGATGAAGACCTGTTCGCCGAACTTGTATCCCGACTTTTCAACCGCTTCCTTGATGACCTGAAGCGCATGCTCATTCGAATCAAGCTTCGGAGCAAAACCGCCTTCATCACCAACAGCCGTCGACAAACCCTTGTCGTGAAGCACCTTCTTAAGGGTGTGGAAAATCTCAGCACCGCAACGGATCGCTTCGCGGAAACTCGGCAGACCCTTCGGCATAATCATGAATTCCTGAATGTCGATCGGAGCATCGGAGTGAGCCCCACCATTCATGATGTTCATCATCGGAACCGGCAACACCTTGGCATTTGGTCCACCCAAGTAACGGAAAAGTGGCTGGCCGACCATGTCAGCGGCAGCATGAGCAACCGCCATTGAAACGCCCAACATTGCATTGGCACCGAGCTTCGACTTGTTCACCGTGCCGTCCAGCTCCAAAAGCTTGGCGTCCACAGCGATCTGCTCGAGAGCATCCATGCCAACCAAAGCCGGGCAGATGATTTCGTTTACGTTCTCAACCGCCTTCAAAACCCCTTTCCCGAGGTAGCGGCTCTTGTCGCCGTCACGCAATTCAAGCGCTTCGTTTTCTCCGGTGCTGGCTCCCGAAGGAACAGCTGCACGGCCGACTGCGCCGCCTTCAAGCTCAACGCATACTTCGACTGTCGGATTTCCGCGCGAGTCGATGATCTCTCTGGCTCTGATATCAAGGATAGTTGTCATGATATTGATAGGTTATCTAAATACAGGAAATACAGTTCCCCACTTGCCCCCGTCTAGGGAATTGTTTGGTCTTTGCCAACCAAGAAAAGTGAAAATCAACCGGAGCCCTTTCCCAATGGCCGGCGATTCCATCGATCAGTCCATCGTTCTGCCTCAATGCCAACCCCAACGCGATGGATTTGTTCCCAAAACAAGATCCTCATCAAACAGTGGGACCGACACCACCATCCAAGACCCATCGTAATCCTCATCAATCCTGCATTCGTGAGCCATTATTCCGCTCAGGTGATCCCACCAGCTCAACTTATGGAGCAAAGGTGTCGAACAATCGATATCCTTGATAATAGTGACGGGCATGTGCATGCGTTTTCCGGTTGGAAGACGCGAAGCAGCATCCCGGGTAGAAGATATCTCATGCCTGAAACCGAAAATCCTGATGGAACCCTCAAAGCCGGGTTCGACCACCGGACCGGAAATCGCGCCCTGGTTGATTCCGGATAGTTTATGTCTGAAAACTGAATGTAATGAGGGAAAACCGGTCATCCTGGAAATGCCTCCGGCTGTGTGCTGCAGTGTGTGTTTATTCTTGACCCACAGTGGCTCCAGATTCTACGTTTCAATTGTTAGAAAACGTTTGAGATGCCATACCCCGAATGACGGTCCCGCGTTGGATTCCCGTTTTCGAGGCGATCGACCAAATACCGGATCCCGTTTCGGTGTCGCAGTCTATTCCGGGTCGGGCAATAGATTTGATAACTGCCATTCACTAGTCACTCCTGATGAACTCAATCATTGATCATATCAGTCTTTGCATCGAACGCGGAAAAGTGGACATCCGCTCGCCTTACCCACCCGACCTGAAGGGACAACCCGGAGCGGATGAATGGGCCAAAGACGCACTCACTCAAGGACTCGCTCCGGAAGACATATTGGCCGCATGCAACACCGGCATGGAAAGGGTTGGAGCTAAATTTGGCCGCAATGAGGTCTTTGTTCCGGAATTGCTGATGGCCGCAAAAGCCATGAATGCCGTGATGGCCCATCTGAAACCGCATTTTCAGGCAGGCACAGTGAAGGAAAAAGGCACCTTCGTGCTCGGGACCGTCTCGGGGGACCTTCATGACATTGGGAAGAACCTGGTCAGCATGGTGGTGGCTGGAAATGGCTGGAAGGTGGTCGACCTGGGTGTCGATGTAAAGCCTGCCAAGTTTCTGGACGCCATTCGACAAAATCCCGGATGTATTGTCGGCTTGAGTGCCCTGCTCACTACCACGATGGCGAACATGGCGAAGACGGTTAAAGAGATCAAAAGCCAATTGCCGGATGTCAAAGTCCTCGTGGGAGGTGCTCCGCTCAACCAGAAGCACGCAGATGACATGGGTGCCGACGGCTATGCACCCGATCCGCAGGGTGCTGTCGCCTTTCTGAACAAAGCAGCCTAGATCCCAAACCCCATTTGCCCGATGAAGAGAAACCTGCTCCAAACGATCCAATCCGGCCGCATTCTGGTATCCGACGGGGCTTGGGGGACCCTTTTGCATCTCAGTGGACTCGAAGCCGGCGAATGCCCTGAGATGTGGAACCTCACTCACCGTGACGATGTCTATGCAATCGCAAAGGGATACATCGATGCGGGGTCCGACATCATCCTGACCAATAGTTTCGGAGCCAATCCCACAAAGCTGTCCCACTTTGGACTCGAAGACAAAACCGTCGAGCTTAATGAAGCCGCCGCCAGTATCTCTAGACAGGCCGCGGGAAATGATCGCTTCGTACTAGGATCAATGGGCCCCACCGGAGTGATGCTCATGATGGGCACCGCATCGGAAGAAGATCTTTTCGAGGGCTTCAAACAGCAGGCAATGGCATTG
>Ga0209510_1001849_pt1 | contig 22839 bp, 27 predicted proteins | sample BiotimSIPDNA_FD_185749 | JGI IMG/M metagenome (GOLD analysis project Ga0209510, IMG submission 185749) | Anaerobic biogas reactor microbial communites from Washington, USA - Biogas_R1 time_0 SIP DNA (SPAdes) (version 2) | ecosystem: Engineered > Bioreactor > Anaerobic > Unclassified | place...
ATTGGATAAAATTCTTTGATTAATAATATAATCATTTTCTGAACCAATCAAAGTATATGTAAAACATTTTGTATTTGTTTTTATTAATTCAGAATGTATTAATCCACTATCATACCCACTACTTAAACCAATAAATATATTTTTATTAGTATTTGAAACTCTTTTTATTATTGATTTTCTGAATGAATTAATCCAATCGTCATAATTATCTTTAAATTGTTTTAGATCAAAATCGTAAATATTATATGAATTATAAAATCCATTATCTAAATTAAAAACATAATATGTGTTTGGTTTAGCTTTAAATATTTGTTTATAATCTAATAATTGTAGTGGTTGTTTATATGTTGAACATGATATATTATTGTTATCTATTCCTATAAATAATGGTTTTGTTTTAAATGTATCAGTACTTATTAATACTATTTTTTTTCTATAATCTACTAAGCATATGGCAAATTCACCATCTAATTTTTTAATAAAATTTGTACCAAATTCTTTATATAGCGGAATTATACATTCACCGTCTGTATTATAATTTCCAAAATCTCTATAGTTATAAATCTCACCATTATATATTAATGCTATGTCATCATCATAAAAAGGTTGTGTTTTAAATTCACCAGTAATCGATAATAAATTATGTATATATAAATGTTCATTTATTTCAACCATGGATGTATAATCTGGTCCTCTAAACTTTAAGTAATAATTAAGTTCATTATAATTTTTATAATTATTTTTTGTTGAAAATAAAATACTACACATTATATCTCCTAGCTTCCATGTGGTCTCCATCTAAAAATTTCTTCTTTAACTTTTTGTTCCAAAAGAATAAAATTATTATAATTAGTTTTCCACATAGAATATAATAATGATGGTTGATCACGTTTCATACCTTGTTGATATTCATTATACCAAATATCTTGACAATATTGAAGATCCAAGTCATGTGTTTTTCTTATTAGAACATTATTTTCCATTAATTGAATTTTATCATCAAATCCTTCTTTTTTCCATTTATCATATCGATTAAGTACATCATGTGATAATAATCCTCTCTTAATACATTCTTCTATTTCTTCTTTAGCAGTTGTTCTATCAGGATGTTTAAAAAATATAGCAGATTTATTACTATTTGATAACATATTACATAATGATATAAGTTTATCTGGATATAATAATGTCATATTAGCATCACAATATACTGTAATTATAGAATGAAATAGGTATTGTGGATTCATTTTATAAAATCTATCTGATTTATTTCCAGTAATTAATATACTGGAAATATCATCATTAAGATTATGATTACTAATTCTTTTTTCATAATTATTAGTATTTACAGAATATAATAAAATCATTATTATTTCTTCCAATCCACTAATGGACAGATCCAAGGATCATGACAGTGAGTTGCATATCCAGGTATAGGTACTATCAAATCACGAAATTGTAACAATTCCCGCCACATATTGTAATCATCAGGCGTAGTATTTTTTACATAGTTTCTCATTATATTACCTGTATTTTTAATATCAGATATACGTGCAGCAAAAGTCATAGTAGTACTGTTGGTTGTTTTCCAATGAGTAGAATTAGTAAGATAAACTTTGGATGTTTCAGCTCCTATACTTCTTACAATTGGATTAGGACTATCTAAAAGATATTTATCAGGATGATCATATAGTGTAACAAATGTTGCAATTTCTAATCCTTCTAATATAATGTCTTTTGATTTCGGTTTATGTAGATAATCATCTTCTACAAAATAAACTATGTCGTCATCTTTATATGAATTTGCAATTTCAAGTGCTTTAATAAAGCTACCTGAATTTCCAGCATTAGTTTCCACTATAGTAAATTTATTTGACTTAGTAAAATCATTAACTACTACTTTACTTGTATTATCAAATATTATTGTGAATCCTTCCCCAAATACATCTATAAAATTATATAGACAATCAAATTTTGTAATATTATCATAGTGCGTTAATATTCTATTATCACAGAATCTGTATATTATTTTGAAATCACTTATTAAAACTAGTAAATCCTTTCCAATTACTTATATCTGTTTGTTTGAAATCATGAAAACCAAATTGATCCGTCCAGATTCTTCCCTGTTTCATATTACCTTCTAATGAAAATCTTTTAGCCAAACTCTCTGGTGCATATGTGATTCCTTCTTTTTCCATAAGATTTCTATACGTACGACAAAGAATTAAATCTTCTGGATTAAAATTTTTAATTGGTAATCTAGAACTAACATCTAGAAATTTTTTAGATCTAAGGCTAAATCCACCATTACCGACATTCATATTATCATCATACCACCAAGGTGCTCCGATATAATCATAATTAAGAAATTCATCTGTCCAAGCATCTGGATTTAATATGTATCCATCCCATTGAATACATAATGCAAAATCTGTGTCAACATAGCTAGTGAGATCTTTAATCATAAATCTACTATAATCTTGGATAGTATTTATATCATATATTTTAACAATCTTATCTCCTGCAAAATCATTTTTATTATACAATAAAGATGTAAGCAGTTTTATTTCTTTAAATTTTATTTTGCTTTTACTAATCTTTATGGCATGATTTGCTCTATGTACGTTAACACAATCAACACACACTAATGTTACATTATTTAATTCTATCATTTTCTATACCATCCCATTTTGTTCATTTCAATTTCTGGTATTTGTTGCAGTGAAAATCCATCAGGTAATACAAGAATTGGTCGTTCCATATTTAATTGTTTCAAACCATCGAATAAAGATTTAACTATTTCTTCCATCTCTGAAACTTTGATATTTTTTGTATCAACTGTACAAACTAATATACTTGAATCATTTAGATTTAATGAATTTAATTTATCCATTAATAAATCACTATACACTATTTTTCTTAGATTCATAATCTATCCATACTGTATTGTGTATATCTTCTAGATCTGTTTTTTTAAAATAAATAAATTTATCTTTTCTTCCAAATCTTCTATATAATGTATAAAGTTTCTTATTTTCACGAGGAGATAATAATGGCTCCGATAAAATATCTACGGTGTTTTCAACGTAATCAACTAGTTTTACTCTGTTGATTAACATAAATCCGTTTTCTGTTTCAAACGCAATATAATCAGCTTTACCATAAATCCATCCAGGATATCCAGTAATTCCTTTAATTTCAATACATATCCATTCAGATTGTTGATTATTATCATTTCTGTTAACTCTTTTCAATCCTTTTACTTCTATTTTATAAGAATTTCCATTAGGATATGTTATTAGCACATCCCAATGTTCAATTCTATCTTGTTTACTTGATGCAAAGGAATAATTAATATCTCTATCTTTACACATTCTAGTAAATTTTTCAATGCCTTTTATTCCTATTTGTTCTGAATTATTTGTTTTGAAGTTCATGGTAAATATTTTAAATTCATATGTTTATTATTTAAATCTCTTAAGTCTCTTTTAACTAGTTCTGGATCTAAATTTTTAAATCTATCCTGTTCAAAGTTTAATGGAATTGAATCAAGTAAATCTACCCAATCTTCTGTAACAGTATCCCATTGTAATTTCTTTCCAAGATCTATTCCTTTTCTACTATATTCTCTACACATTTTTTCACTATTATAAAGAAGCTCTAACTGTTTAGCTGTATGATTTACATCAACTAGGGCCTTTATAAAGCCAGTTCGTGTTTCATGTTCGTATGCTGATACTTTACTTAATAAAAAAGTATCTTTTCCCCAATCAGCCGCAGCGGAATAGTTAGTAGTTATATTTGGAATACCTGCGGCAGCAGTTTCTAACAAAGGAAGACAGTTATGTACAGCAAAACCATCTGTTAAATATGATTCGTCATTTTCTACAGATATATTGTACACTTTTCCAGAATATTCTTTTTTGAATATTTTCTTAATTGGTATATAAAAATAATCATTATCTTCTAACACATAATCTATTTTTTTTCTTTTTATTGAAAAATCTATATTATTACATTTATTTATAAATTCTTTACACTTTTTTAAATCTTTAAATAATTGTATTTGTACTACAATAGAATTTCTATTTATTTTTCTTTTTGTAATATATATTTTACTATATATTCCTAAAGTTAGAAATAAATATTTAATTTGATAAGATAATACTTCACTTGTAGTAGTGTAAACAATACCATTTTTGTTACTTACATGTCCGTCTCCTTCTATTACACCATTTAAGAATTTTTTACATAAAACCTCATTAGTTTTAAGTATATCATAAATTTCAGTTGGTATTTTTTTATTGTATGCTTTAGATCCAAATGATTTAAATAAATTTGATAAGGTTCTAGAAGTGATACATATATTTTCTCTATTTCTTTTCATTATATAGCTCTTATAGTTTAATTTTAATTTATTTGCTAATTCTATTGTATTATTTCTAATAATATCATCTGAAGAAGCATTTATTGATATTTTTATATCATCGTGACCGCACGAACCTTCTGCTATATAATTTCCTATAAATTCAGCAGTATTCTCATCTATTGTTAGTTTTAAACTTACAGGTTTTGATTTTAAATTAGGTTTATTATTTTTTAATCCATAAATAAAATTATTTTTTTCTACTACTTTATACTCTGTATATTTTTCAATCATGTATTTTGTATCAATTACATTTTCTATACTATCTAACTTTTTGTATTTTGGTAAACATAAATAATGACCTTTATTTACAAATCCAGCTGGTACCCATTCTTTTAACAATTCTTTGTTTGCTACAAATAATCTATGATTAGGAGTAAACCATACAGTTAAACTTGAGCCAAGATATTTAAATCCATACATAGTTCCTGTATAATTTCTAGATAATGGTTCTATTACTTTATTAATATTACCATTATGTGTTATTACTAAATCATCTTTGTTAAAATCTTGTAATTGTTTAATGCCATCAGGTGTAATTATACGGGTATCACCAAAACTACACCAACCCTCACTATTTGATAATAAAATATGTGCATCAAAACAATTAGCTATCTCATTTAATTGTGTAGTAGTTGGTCCTTTACCAGGTACTAAATCTTTATTAAAAATACAATATTCATCTACTCCGTAATATTTAGCTAGCCATGGTAAGTTCCATCCTAATTCATCATTTGGTGAACAATGAAAGTATACTCTCAAGTCTCTATTTGGTTTTTGATACTTCTCTTTGAATATTTTAACAACTTGTAAAACTGCATCAAATCGCTTGCGCGGTTGGTTACGTGAGATACTATTATGTACACCAACATTTCCTATAACATAACTATTTTTATTTTTAACTTCAAAATTATAAACTGTACCATTGAAGTATTTTTTATTAATAGAATTAATCCTTCTATATATAAAATTATTATGTATTTTAATGTGTAATTCTTTTAAATTAGTAGTTACTCTATATTTAATTGAATGTTTGGAATTAAGTCTATTGCAATAATTATCAACTGTTATTGAACAAGCTATTTTATTTCTCGCATACAAGATCTCTGCTTGCCTAGCCATTTCTTTACAGGTTGTTATTACAATTTGTCTACCATCACGAGTATTACAACCATTTCCTTCTTCCCATCCTTTTAAAAATGCAAGTTGTTTATAAGGGGGTAATAATAAAAATTCTTTCGAAAGTGACTTAGTTTGGCATTTATCTCCATTCAAAAGTTTTTTAAATAATCTAAACAGTTGTACTGAATTAACTTCAATAGTTACATGACCAATATCCATAGAATTTCTATATGATACTCTAGTATTCGTATTTACATTTAGTTTTCTAGAATAATCTTCTACAAATTTAATTAACTCTGGTTCTTTTGAATTAAAATTAAAATACAAGCTCGCTTCATATTTTTTTCCTCTTGCCCATGAATATTGAAAGCTTCCTTCAGCAACAAATAAACCAAGATATCTCATAAAATCCTCATCCAGTTTTATTTTGTTTGGTAATTTTTTTGCATTTTTCATTTTAACTTCAATTTCATCTGTCGATATTTCATCAATATCTATTATATCTGTAATAATTGGTTCTACGAGCCATGATCCTTCTTTTAAATTTTTTATTTCTATCCATTCTGGATCTTGCCTATTAAAACATGTATTAATAGATGGATAACCATGTTTTTGATTAGGATGTATAGCATAAAATGGATGTTCTTGTGTTGCTGTGATTGGATCCAATATACCAGCTATGTTGAGTGTATATATATCACCATTATATTCTTTTGGATCTGGTGATATGACATAATCTTTTTCACCAAGGTGATTTATTATTTCATCACCTGATTTTATATCCTGAATGGGTTTGGTAGTTAGATCAGACATTAAAACAGGAGTATCTTTTAAAAAACATCCCACTAGGAAGGTATTATCATTAATATTAAAATATTTTCTTCTTAATTCTTTTTTATTATCTAAAGGTTTCCATATACTAGTATCTACTCCATGAGGAATTACATTAATCTTTGCAACTTCTTTATTAATTACTATCCTACATGTTTTATTTATTTCATTTTTTGCCCATTCAGTAAATACAACTATTCTATCAGATAATCCAAGTGTATTGATAAGGTTTATCTTTGGAAGATATGGATTAATTGGATTGATTTCTGGAAATATACATTCACTGTCTATAGCTAAATATGGTACAAGTTTAAAACTATTTCTATTTCTTACCAGACCTAGATTATATAAACCCCAAATATCATTAATAGGAACAACTATGTCTGGTTTAAAATGGTTAATTACATAATAAACAGAATCATATCCATAACTCTCATTTCTACTTGGTATTCCACTAACACATACTTTTTGATCTTGATTATATGAAACTAGGGGATGAACATTAATATATGAAATCTTCTTTTCTAAATTACAATATTCAATTACGTTACCTTTAGAACAACAGTTTTTATGTTCTTTTATAACAGTATAATTATGTATTGGTAGATCAACTATGGGTACGCTATTGTTTAAACCAAGTTGAGCTATTTCGAATTTATTACTTTTAAGAAGTTTTGTTATTATATTTCTACTAACTACTCCATACCCAGTATTTTTCATTACAGAATCACTTACAAATAAAACTTTTTTCATTCTTGTTCCTGTATTGTTTCCTTTTTAGATTTTCTCTTTTTGTTTTTTATTGGTTGTTTTTCTTCGACTACGGTATCAACTTTTTCATTATCTACTGTAGTTATCATGTTATTGATTGGTGGCATTTTTACTTTTCTTAGTAACATTTAATTCATCCCTTAATGATGCTATGAAAGTACTATATATTTTACTAATCTGTTTTCTATTAAGATTAAATAAATCATTTGATTGTACTTTAAATGAACTACCATGTACTAGTTTAACGTACACAACAAGTTTACTTTCCAGTGGTAGTTCTAAAAATTTTTGATATACTACTTCTTCAACTTCTTCAGAAATATTAATCTTTTCGTGTGTCATTGCGGAATTCTTTCAGTTTATCATTGAAAGATTTCCGTGTGTCATCAGAGGTATAAGCTTGTTCGAGAGGTAATTCTTTATCATCTAAAAGAATCGTATCTATACCACCAGCGTCATCAGAAATTCTTCCAATCTTTTTTCCACTGGTAGTTACAATTTCTATACTCATATTACTAACTCCATTCTTTTTATTCCATTAGTTATAGTTGGTTTACAACTATTTAAACAGTTCAAACAATATTCTCCGCACTTTTTTATTCTGCTGCTTTGAATTATTGATATGAATCCCCGAGGAATAGTATAGTTACTGGAATTGTAATCAATGGAAAAAAACATATTTGTAGGTATACTTACAACTATCATGTTGTTAGTAGTACCTTTGCTTTCATTATAAAAATAATTATTTAATTCATAAAAATCAAGTAGTTTTTGTGTATCAATTGCATTTTTATAACAAAAGTATAAATTAGTTTTCTTTCCATGATTATCAATAATAGCTGAAACTTTTCCTTTTAACTTGTATTTATAAACATATTTTTCATTGTATTCTACTATGTTGAATTTTTTTATAATACTATTTAAATTTGTAGCACATTTTATATAAAAGTTTTTTATATACTGAACATCATCAACTGGTATAAATCTACTTCCAGTAAATGCTTTTCTATTAATTTCATCAGAAAATATTTTTAAAAAGTTTGTCTTATCAATTTTCTTTGTGATTAATTTTTCAAAGAATAGAGATATTTGCTTTAAATAAAGATCTTTTTCTTTATAAAAAGCACATCTACACATTCTATTATAAAAAGTTTCACATGCTATTCCTGTACTTAACATATTTCCTATTAAAACATACGATCATTATCGACTCGTATAACTTTCTTTTTCTTATCAATTAACTTAGCAATAGTAGACCATTGATCTTCTGTTACTTGTAAGTTCAATGAATTTAATTTATATGCAAGTTTATCACATTGTCCAGTTAATTTGTTTTTTTCAATAGCTACTTCTATAAACGGATTTACAGTTCCACTATCTTTATCTAACCATACAATATTACTTTCTTGTTTTTTAGCTTGATGATCATTATGTACTAAAAATATTACATCAGCATCATATTCTAATTGTACAGAATCTTTAAGATCTGATAAAGTTGGTCTAGCATCAGTTCCATCTAATTTTCTTAATTCCACTGTGGCAATAATATGTAAATCATTGAGCTGTGTAATCTCTTTTACTTTTTCTGATGTATCAGATACAGCTTCTGTCTTCTTACCATTAGCCCCATGAGCAACACCAGATCTTAATTTATGAAAATTGTCTAAAAGAAATACTTTCTTTTTAAATTTACAGTTTCGTGTAAACCAATCAACATGTGATTCTAATGCATCAATTGAGTTACCTTTGTTAGCATCAACTATAATAAATCTATTAGAAACAGAGTTTAACCAATTCCATGCTTCATCTACTTTTTTACGTTCATCTTCAGATAAACTGCTATATTTTTTAATCTTAGTTGATGATAAACCAGATTTCATTGCTAATATTTTTAATGTCATTAATTCAGTTGTATCATCGATAGACATGTAACATATGCTGGCTTCTTCATCTGAATCAATCATATCAATTGCTAGTGCTGTTAACCAACTTGTATTATGTGTCACTGTTCCATCAGATAATAAAAATAAATGATCACCATCTAATACAACTCCATAGTATTTACCTTTTCCTACTGGTTTAATATCAAAACCAGTATTAAGATGATTATTTCTATGACTGATAATCTTGCATTTTTTTCTTTCAATTTTTACTGGAATACAGTCTATGTTACCACCTATCAAAATTCTATGATAGTCTCTAATATCTCCTTCTTTTATCTTTACTTTTTTAATAGTGTATGTAACTGAAAATCCCAGTGAATTTCCTAAGTAAATAATATCTTCACATAATCCTTTATACTTAGTAGTAATCTCATAGTAATATTTATTTAAATGCCCATCAGTATCAATCAATCCAGCTAAAAGCTCAAGTCTTTTTTCTCGTGAATTATACAGGTATTCTTTTGGAATACGTTTTTCATTATTCAATTTTACATTATTATTAATATATTGCCGTAATGGATTTCTATGATTCAATTTGTTTTTAAATAAATATCTATAAGTATTATTTTCTTGATGTGTTTTGGATATTTCTAAATTATTTTTATTTGCAAAATTATGAAAATACTCTTCTACATATTTGCCATCAGCAGATGTAATTATTATAGTACCATAGTCTCCATCACCTAACCACATGCCTATAAAATATGGATCATATGGAACTTCTTTATTTGGTAGTTCCCATCCAGTTCTCCATTGTTTTGCGTGGTGTTTAAATTTATTATTTTTTCCAAGATATTCCTTGATAGATAGATTTATTATCTGATCTTTTTTATATACTTTTCCATTTGTAGAACTCATTCTTAACGATAGGATGTGTGGTTCATTGCAACCCCATTTCATTCCTGTTTTAGGAATAATTTCATACATTTCTTCTTCTCCAGATCCAAGTGCAAGCACTTTTCTTGGTTTGGAATCTGGTCCCATTAAAAGATCTCCTACTACTACGTCTTCTATTTTTTTGATATATCCATTATACATAAGTACTGGCGTTCCAGGCATAAGTGATTTTCCTGATTGTGGACGACCTCCAACTAATGTTAAATTAGTCCAATACGGAATACCATCAAGTCTATCACATAGTTTTCTAAACTTAACAGGCATAATTCCTTGTACGTAATTACCTTCTTCGATTCTCTGTCTTATTTCTCCAATTTTTTCAACAAAGTCAGTTTGATTATCAATCTTTTTATTATGAATTTGTTCAACTCTTTTAATCCTAAGCAGAGCATCTTCAAGTATAGACTTAGTGTCACCAATTTTTCTTCTTGTTAATTGAATCTGAAGCATTTTATTAATATCTTTTATTTCTTCTAAATATGCTCCAATACTTATATCGAGTTTAAGCTCTACTTCTTTTTTAATATCTTCTTCTGATACGCTAGTAATAGATGAAAGATCTTTAATCATCCTAGTTCTAACTATAGGGCTCTCTTCTGCTGCAATGATAGGAATAGCTTTCTGAGCTATAGTTAGTTGATCATCCTGAAATGTAGCTTTCTTTAATGTCCATGCAAATGGTGTAATAGATTCATTTCTACATTTTTTAATAAATTCATCTGCTCCAATTTCTTTTACTATGTCATCTGGATCTTTGCCAGATTCCAGTTCAAATATCATTGTACGCATACGACCTTTATTATTACTACAATAAGGAGCTAAACGTTCTATTGCAAGTTCAGTACCTTTTTTACCACCATCGTCACCATCAAATATAAGATAAATTGTTCTAACATTTGTTCTTAATAATAAGTTAATATGTTCCTCAGTAAGAGTGGTTGATCCTAATGCTACTACGTTTGGAACTCCCATTTGAGTTAAATAAATAGCATCTAAATATCCTTCGACAATATATAATGGTCCTTTATCAATCTCGAAATTATTAAAATTAAATAATATTTCTGACTTATGATATATATCTGAGTTGACAGAGTTAACAAATTTAGGCTGATGTTCTTTAACTTCTTTTGTTGTTCTTGTTACAAAACCTACTGGACGATTTCTATCATCATAGATAGGAATTATAATTCCATCTTTAGTAAATATTTGTTTATTTGCTAAGTCACTACTATATAACCATTCTTTATTGTCCCATCCTAATGTTTCCATTTCTTTCATATAAGATGAGTGGCTATCTATACAACCTATCTTAAACTTTCTTATTGCTTCAAGTGAAATACCCCGTTTAGATAGATTTTCAATTGCAGGATGATCGGTACGAAGTTCGCCTTTTCTGAATATATTAGAATGGCAGATATCGACAGCATCCTGATAAGCTCTTCTACGTTCATATTCTCTCTTCTGATCCTCGCTAATTTCTATTGGTTCGAATGGAATATCATATAATTTGCATAAATATGGTAATGTATCCTGGAAAAATCCAATACCTGACAATGGTTTTTTTTCGAATATATTTGCGGCATGTAGTATCCCGAAGCTGCGCTGGCAACTGAAACAATGTGTAACTTTACCAGCATACTCAGAATTACCACCTAGTGAACTTGAAGGCGTATGGTCAGGATGACTTGGAGATATACAACTATGAAATCCATCATCTCGTATAACTACACCCTGTTTTCTTAAGTAATCTTCCAAATGTATTGATAATTTATCAAATAAATCACCAAGATTATTTTCATTTATTGACATATATTTCTTTCTTTATAAGTTACTCTTGTATATGCAAGAGGAATAACTGTAAGATTTATTCTAATGTATGGAAATGTCATTAAGTTACAACCATAATAATTATATCTATATAAATTATATTTGGATCTATATATTGTTTTTGATGTTATTAAATCTATGTAATTATAATTAATTTTAGTACATTTCATCTTAAATATACTCCAGATACTGTTAAAGGTGGACTTATATGTAACTCATAACTTGTTGGTATTTGAGATATATAACTTCCTGAGACACTAATTGAGTCTGTAGTATATCCCATTGAATATGTATTATTAGTTGTTATTATAGACCAGGGTATTGTTAATTCTTCATATAAACTTGATCTATTCCAAAGATTATAACCACTTAGATAAATTAAGTTATATTTATATATTTCATTTATATTTATTTTTGTATATACATTTAATAATGATTGATATTTGGTAGTTTTTAAGTGTATAGTGTTAACTATTTTATTATTATATTTGCTTATATATAACATTTACATATCCATTAAGGGGAGTTTCCTCCCCATACTAATTAAAGTCCTTTTGGAACTTTATTTTCAATAAAGGTAATCAATTCAAGTAAAAGGGTTTCACTTAATTCTGATATAGCTTTATATGAAGTTTGTTTGTCTGTATTAAATTCAGGTAAGAAAGCTTTTAAACATTCTTTACCTTTCATGCCATCCTTTTCAAGCTTTTCAACTTTTTTAATAGTTGCTTCGCTATAAGTTGTTTTTGTATAGGTTGGTTCATTTTTCTTAACAGTAGGAGCAATTGATATTGTAGGTGCTTTTTTAGTTTGTGGTTTTCGATCCATGGATTCTTCCGCATCAGAATCTTCTGCTGCTATATTTAAAATAGCACATAATGAATATCGTCGTGCATAACTAATAGTGGCTCCGACCGATTGAGGATCATTTTTCATAGGATTAATGATGTATTCACCACCTACAAATTGACCAGACTCATGCATTAATAAAGTTTCTAAAATCATCTCATTATTAACCACTTTAGTAGTTTGAATTACTGATAACTTATTATCAGCAAGCGGTTGTCTTACAGCATCTATACATGCTGCTAAATCACTATACTTGCTTTTAAAAAATGGATTTTCTGAATCCTTTATAAGTTTATTATAACTAGCTTGAGCTACAGATAGTGCTTTTGCTAGTTCATTAATATTATCTGATTTAATCATAATCTATTTCCTTTCTTTATATTTTCTATACTTGTTAGAATTTGTAAATTAGAGTAATGAAAACATAATTTTTGATGATAAGAACATGGTAAATTAAAAGAATCACATGGTACTATATGATCTATATGGTATTCTTTAGTAGAATAACTATTGATATCAAAATCTAAATATCCATTATTAATAGCTGTTTGTTGAAGGTGTTGTTTAAGTTGTTCAATAGAACATCCTAACAAATTTAAAGTACTATTACTTTTTGTACTAGTTTTTAATGCAACTAATATTCTGCTTCTTAACAATCTTGTTAATTTATAATTAATATTTGTTTTAGTTTTATTCTTTTCATATAATAATTTTTTTGATTTATTTTTCTGATAATATAATTTATGCTTTTCATGTATTTTAAATTTATTTTCATTAAAATATTTTCTATGTTTTTCATTAATTATACTTTTATTTTCTAAATAATATATTTTTCTTCTTTGTGAGCGTTTATCTTTATATTTAGAATAACTTTCTCTTGCCTTTTTATTAGTGCAAGAACGACATGTTGATATTAAACCATCCTTGTGTCTTTTATCAATTCCAAATTCTGATTCTATTTTTAATTCATTGCAAATACAACATTTTTTCATATCTTATAATATAATAAATTAAAAATAAATGTCAATTGATATCCTCTATATCTATTTCACCCTGATCAGCGAGCTTACTTTGGTTTGCGCAGAAAGCATCACTCTTTAATTTAAATGATTTAATTTCTTTTGATTCAATTCTAATAACTATTCCTTCATTTGGAACTTTATTTTTACAGATATCACATTCTTTATTAAGATATGTAACTTTCAATCTTTCAATAAAGTTTTTAGTCCAATTTTCATCTACTGGAATATCAGGAAATAGATCTTTAGCTTTACCAAAATAAAACTCTCTAACTGGTTCGATACCAATTTCAGCACATCGTTCTTTCATAGCTGCCCATGAATACTCAAATACTTTTCCTTCAGTTGAAGTATGTGTTATTCTATATATAACTATTTTATGTTTGTTTGGTTCACACCCATAATCATAGTTTTTCTGTATACATTTGTTATTATCAGTATATCCAACTATTTCGAAGTATGCTGTTTCACCCTGATTTAACTTACCACGTAATTCATCACATGCTTGTTTATATATGCTTGCATCAATCTGATACTTAGTAAACTTACCATTTCTTACAACCTCACGAGACGAATATATATAATCATATTCTGTTTCAATTATTGGTATTTTAAAATATTTTGCTATTTTATCTTTCCAGTTTAATTTTCTTTTAACTAAGCAATTTGATACGATCCCACTTGTACCATGCCATTTATCAGATATTGATATAACTGAATTTGGATCAAGTACATGAACATTTCTAAGCAACTGATTAGTTTTAATATGAAGATTAAACTGACCAGGAATCATTCTTGAAACTGATTTTTCTTTTGGTTTATTTTTATTTTGATTGCTAGAATTATCGGCTAATTTAATTACAGGTATATACTTTTTGCATATTTCTATATCATTTATTTTTGTAAATGAATATCCATGTACTAATACTTTCTTTGCTTCTTCTTCGCTATCAAAATATTTATATAGCTTTTCAAGTTCAATACATAATCCATTTGAATATGTATCTTTAAATTTAATAGCTTTTACACGGTTACCCTTACCAAGATACTTACCTAATTCAGGATAATCAGTAACTAGTTTATCAGATAGAGCTAAATTAGAATCACAATATCCAATGAGTGTATCTTCTTTTGTATCTATACTTACTATTACTTGAGTTAATACTATTCCGTTAAGATAGACATTTGCTGTTACTATCTTATCTTTTTCTGGTATAGGTTTTATGTCTTTTATTGACACTACTATCATTTCATTATTTTCCATTTATTGTCTCCGTAAGTTTGCTTTTTGTTTCGTAAAACAGTCTTTTCCATCCATCGGATACATCTTTTAAGCTTTGAATATAACTTTTTAAATATGGATCTGCCTGTTCTATTAATTCTTCTATTCTTTTTTCATCATAAGTTGATACATTTATATTTTGTGCTTTATTCATTTATAGACTCCAAAATTTTATAATATATTGGTTTCTTTTGTTTTATATTACATTGTTTTCTAATTTTATATCCAACAAGGAAAGCATTTCTACATGAGTTTATTTTTTCAATAAAATTTAATCGTATATAAAATTCATTAGAAAACATTTTATGTATTTCTTTATCTGATAATCCTAAAGCTTTTTTCAATTGTATAACTGTCTTCTCTATTTCTCTTAGTTGATATATTTTCATAGTAACTTTCTATACTATTTATATTGACATATTAATTTTCTTTTATTATATTTAATTATTAACTCGAAAGGACCTATTATGGTAAAGAAAAATTTTATTGAACGTATTTGGAAAACTGACTTAGCTAAATTAAATGACGAAGCATCTGAAAAGACTGGTAAAACAAGAACTGAAAAAACTATATGGCCAAGTGAGGCTATGGTTGATGTTGGTCCATTTTCAGTTGGCGAATGTAAAAGAGCCTTGTTTTATAAACTTATTGGTTCTACCCCAAGTGATCCTCAAACAATAAGAAGTAAACATATATGTGATGCTGGCTTAATGTATGAAAAGTATTATATTGATAAATATAAAAATCTTGGAATGTTTGTAGATGAGCAAATTAAAATAGTATTTTCACCAAATACTCCAAATGGTATTATATTTTCTGGTAAACTTGATCTGATAATTAATGATGAAAATATAAATAAAGGTATTGAAATTAAAACTGTAAGTAGCTATAAAGCTGATGAAATATTCGGTAATGATAAAAAACCTTTACCAGCACCAGCTAATTTAATTCAGGCTATGTTATATAAATATTATTTTACTCATACCGAAGAAGGTAAAAAGAGTAATGTACAAACAGTATATCTTCAATACATAAATCGTAGTGATAACTCAACTTGCTATTATAAAGTAGATTTAGATAATGAAGGTTACGCAGTTATTACTTTTATTGATCAATCTGGTAATGAAACTGAAACTATTAAGTTACAAGATATGCCTTCATATGATGATTTTATAACTGGAACTGCTATAGCTAAAACAAGTGAAGATTCAAGATTAGCAGATATTAGATTTTCAATACATGATGTATTTAAGAAATGCGACAGTATTTATACATATGTTAATAACAAAATGTTACCTGCACCTGATTATAAAATTGTATATGATCTTAACGATATTGAACTAGAATATAGATGTGCTAGAATATCAAAAATTAAATATAATAAAGCTACAAAACAAGGTGAGATGGGTGGATCATCAAGATGTTCATTTTGTTCATATAAAAGAAAATGTTTATCAGATTCTCATTGTGAATTAAAATGATTTTTTATATTTAGAGCATCGTTTATTTGTATAAGATAATACAAGTCTTGATCTACATATAGATCCATTAACTGTATTATTTAATACTTTTAATGATGTTCTATATATGCTTGTTATATTTCTTAATTTCCTAGGAACGAGTTTAGTTCTATAAACATAAAAAGATCTATGTATTACCATGTTGAATCCCTATAACTGGTAAATGATGTAAAATTGTATTTAGAAAATACTATACTTCTTATGTCATCAGTTGAATAACTGGTTACTATTTTATATTGATACTTAGAAATAGTAACTATTGGCTTAGATCTATATATACTTTTTCTAACATTATATATTCTTGTAATCATATATACTACACCTATAATGTCTATATGTTGAAACACATTTTCCTTTAGTCCTACTAAGAGAAGCAAACCTTATTAATGAATGTTTTTTACTATGATATGTTTGATTCAAAACTCTATATTTAATATATAATGTTTTATAAATTGTAAATAACCTAGTTAGCATATTTTGATACCCTTTTACTGTTGTATACAGACATACATCACAACATATTATTTTTAAAGCGGTAAAATGTATACAATCATTTTATTGGAAGTTCAATAGTTACATAAAAAGTACTTTTAAATGGATGATGTGTATTATATTTTACAATGTATAATATAATTTGTTCTTGATTTTAAATTATAAGCTGTTCTAAAAAATGTTTTTGTTGGAATAATTTGCCCAGTATATCTACTAAAGTAGCTACTACTTTGAAAAATATATCTTGTTCTATAAAATCTTTTATATCTTGACATCTTAGTATAAATTCTCGATTTATTATACATCATTAATTTCATTTTTTATACCCAACATATAATCTATTTCTTCTAAACAATGTGGTTGGTCTTTATCTATTCCAAATCTAAGTATTATCTTTTTCTGTTCTTCTTCAGAAAGATGCTTTATGCTATTTATAATATTATTAGCCATTTTTGAAAAAAGTTTATTATTATCTTCTACGATCATTTGGTCATTATATTCGACTATAAACGATTCTTCGTTCTCTGCCGAATTTAAACTAAGTAGATTTTTAATATCATCTACAATTGTTAATGTAACATCTATGTTTTTATTTAATTTAAGCCATTCTAATATCTCTAATGAACTCGGTTCTTTTTCGTTCCTGGTAAATAAATCATTCATTGCTTCGCTTATATTTTTTATATTTCTAGCAATTTCTCGTGGAGCTTTTATTAGTTTATGATTCTTTATAAAATCAATAAGTCTTTTTTTTACATGAAAATAAGCATATGTAGTAAATGAGATATTCTTACTTACATCAAATGCATCTATAGATTCTGTAATACCAATCATAGCTTCTTGAAATAGATCTGCTATGACCGAATCATCCCGTAATGTTGCATAGTATATCTTAACATATTTCATTGCAAAACCACCATTAGATAATACAATTTTATCTCTTATTCTTTTTGCTTCTAATTCTTTACATGGATCATTTTTAATATCATTTAATTTTTTTAATAATATATCATTATCATGTTTATTAGGTGTAGATATTTTATTTATATACCATCCTATTGCTTTTTTGAGTCCTGTAAATTCCTGTATATTTCTACTCATATTATTTTTTCTATGTAAATGGCATTTCTACCACCTGTCGTAAATCTTCTTACTCTATTGCTGTCTGGATCTAATATTATATCCGCTTTATCATAAAAGCATGGATCTTTTTCATAATAATCGATTATCCACTCATCTAATGAATTAGATTCTACTACTGGTGTATTAACATAATAACCAATTATACTTGGTTCTATATTTAATTCTTTTGCTATTGTTTCATATGTTTTCTTTTTAGATCTTAATTCTTTAACTTTTTTATGCACTTCTATCTCTTCTTTTTTAACTGGAATTTTGATAGAAGTACAATATTTTCTCATTTCTAGAGGGGTTTTTTCTTTACTCCACACAAATATTTTTTTGTTTGCTCGGAGTAATACATCTAATTCTCCCGCTAGTTTGAGTTTGTCGCTCTGTTCTATAATCTTGAAATCTATGAAAACATTTTGACCTGTTTTTATATCTTGCATATTTACCTGCCCTATATCCTTTTATTAAACCAGAAATAATTATATTCAATATATTATTCATAACATCTCCTTTATTAATAATATAATAAAGAATAAATGCTATGTCAATGTCTATGTATTGTTACATATGAATAGTTATACCATGAAAAACTATTATAGCTATGTGTAATAAAACAGCTATGAATATATTTTGAATTTTTTGTTCTATATAGAGTTTTACTATGTCTAATACTAACTAAATTATACATTTCTTTTTATATATTGAAAAACATTGATTTTGATACCATGAATTACTACATACTAATCCTGCTCTATAATATGTTAGTACTCTTGGAGTTCTATGTGTTGTTATAAATTTGGATCTTTTTGGTGTTAATAAACTTATATTTTTATTATTAATATTTATTAAAAAATAATATAACATATTAATCTACATTTCTAATGTTTAATAAATGCAATATTAGTCTTGGTTTCTGTTTTACACAAATCACATGATGCACATGAATTCTTTTCACCTGGACATAATATATAATTCTCAGGTAATTCTGATTTATTATTTATTACTACTGTTGATCCAGTCAATCCAGGACCATACCATCCAGAACCTTTAACTAAAAACTTACAATCTTTAAAATTTAAATCTGATCGAGCTGTATATCCATATGTGGTTATATTAAATTCATGTTTAATGGATTCAGATATAGTTGATAATTTTGATATATCTTTCTGCTCTTCAAAATCACCTGATTCATTAAATCTAAAATATTTAACTGGTGATTTCTTTTTGCTTATTATATTTTTAATATCAGCTATTATTTCTTCAGCAGTTTTTTCTTTCCAGTATTTACTTTGATTTTCTCTATAATTTAATACATTATCTTTATATTGTTGTTCAGCTTTAAATGCATAGCACCTAGTTTTATTATTAACTACTTTACATAGACCTAATCTTTTTGAAGGACAGGCAGTAGCGGTACTCATATTGAAAATCATAGTATCTTTTCCAATCTTATGATTTCCAAATTTAATAAGGTAATTTAGTTTCATATATTAATTACTTCTGTATAACTATTATCAGAATGTATAACTTCTGATTGTATATGTGACATTTTTTCTTTACACATATTAATAATATTACTTAATGTATGATTATTATATCTTACTATCCACTTATGACCATAACTATATTCGATTGATAAATCTTGATTAATCTCACCATCTAAATCAGTTCTTAATCTTAACATTTCACTATTATTCATGTATGCTTTACACTTAGAATTATCTTTTAAAGTTAATTCTGCTATACCATATGATGCAGCTAAACTATTATGAATAATTATCTTTTCTGAATTTGTACATTCTTTAAATACTTGAATGAATTTTTTAATATCCTTATCTTCAACTATTAAACATCTATTAAATGAATAAATTTCAAGTGATTTTACATATATAGTTTTTTTACTTTGTGATTTAATATCTTTAGTACTTACTCCACAAAATACACATATATGATCTTTATATTCATATTCTCTTTTAGCAGAATTCCAATAATGCTCATATGATGGTTTGGAAGGAAGTATTCCTTTACAATTTTGACATTGATACATTTTATATTTTCTCCATTGGTACTTTATCTAGTTCTTTTTTTGATTTTTTTGGTATATTTAATTCTGAAAACATATCAGTTTGTTCTACTCTATGAATGTCAAATCTATCAAATACCTTATCTATCATTTTTTCATAATATGTAAGATTGAGTTCTTTTATAGAATTAACATACTTAGAAAAAGTATAGTTCCAATTTGATGTTTTCTTATAATAATCTCTAAGTTCTACAAATGGTAACTGTTCTTTTGTAACAAAATAATTAATTTGAGTGTCTTTCTCACATATTTGACCAGTTTTCATTTCCATTTGTTTAGCCAATAATAACTTCATATCAGTTTGATCATCATAATCAATTTGTTCTTTAGAAAGTTTTACTCTTTCTTCAAACCAACTAAGATCTAGATTATTAAAGTTATATGCTTCTCTTATGACTTCTTCTATAGGTTTATTATTAAACCAATGTGCAATAGCAAGATCGATTGATCTATCAACTACTTTAGCAACTTTGGATGATTTCATTGAAACACCATGTTTAATAAATTTACCTTTATCTTCAACAACATAGTTTTTCATTGCATAAAAATATGCTCGTCCAAAATGTTCTAATTCCATTTGCATGAAATTTTCATTTATACCAAATCTTGTTTTTATTAAATCTGTTAATTTTTTATTAATATCTATGTCATTTACAGTCTTATCTAGTATTAATCCATCTGTATTATGAAGTACAATATTTCCTAATGCAGTTACAAAAGTTCCATCATCAGTTGAAACATCATATACTGTTTCGGATTTTGATATAATATTATTTTGTAGAACTATGTTGGTATTTATATTTCTTAATTTACCTGATTTATATTCTACTCTTTTTCTATAAGTAGTTATGTTTAATTTATCTGATCTTACTACACAAATTGTTTTATGTCCTAATGAATTCCAAAGATACCTTATTCCAGCACTTAAACTTTTAAATTTAGAATCAAGCGACTCTATTTTTCTATTATCCTTAGTTATTACATTATATCCATCACCAATCATTATTCCATCTAGAAAAGAAGATTTCATATTATTTGTACCATTAAGTATAAATATTGGTATTTTCTTATCTTTTCTATTTAATGTATAACAATTTTCTTTTAGCCAGTCACATATAATTTTATTATAACCACCTTGTACTTTATAAACAGCTGAACTAGACATGGTATTGTGTAGTCTGAATTTAGAATTTCCAAATTCTGGCTTATTAAAATATTTATTTGATAAGTATTCAACTCTTCGCATGAGTTCTATGTTATTGCCATTAAAACTAACTTGTCTTTTTTCTTTTCCAGTTTTTGTGTATCCTTCATATACAGAACCTTTAGCTATTAAAAATCCAAGTAACCAACAGAATTCATTATCAAACTTAGGTAGAATACTACTTGTAATTGGATTATATATCGTTTCGATGTTAGTTGTATTTACAATTATATTTTTTGGAGCTACCTCTTTCTTATTAGTTGTAAATAAAGAATGGTCGGATGTAACATCTACATATCCATCAGATATTTTTACTCGGTGTATATCTTTTTTAACACTATGTTTTTTAGTGTATTTTATATTTTTCCAACCATTTCTGGTTAAAATCTCATAATTTCCTGAGTATTTTTTTCTTTTTAAATTTGACCTATGTAGATCTTCAATCGGAATGATATTAATATCTCCACTATGTTTATCTCTTACATATATAGGTGTATCTCCTACTACGCTGTCAGTTTCAACTAAGTCATCAGCTAGCCATTGCATTACATTTGTAGTGGTCCATCTACATAAACCAGTAACTAATAGTCCGCATATTGTATCTCCATAAGATGTGGTTTTTAATCCAAAAAAACCATATATAGAATTAAGAATAACTTTAATAGCATTCTGCTGAGAATTTAGTATTTCCCATTCCTCAGGTGGACATGTTTTTTGTTCTTTCTTAATCTTTTTTCTTTCAGCTTTTAATATACCAATTTTAGTTTTTAAAAAGCTGTTAAAATTGTTTTTAACTTTAATTACGATATCACAATTAAAATTAGCATCTGGTATAACATACCAATTATATGAACTATCTTGTGTAAAACTATATTTACCTGTATATGGTCTTACTTCAACTAGCGATACTGTATCGGGTCCAATATTCCATGTCTGAATTGCTGATGGATATTGACTTGAGAAGTCCAGTTTATTTACATTGTCAAAGAAACCAGCTTTATATAAACCTACAATAGCACCTTGATATTTTAATTCTTTACCCTCAAATTTTCTAAACTTAGCTAGTGATCCATTAACACTATTATATTTTTGAAAGTTTGTTTCAGTGCTAATAAGTCTAAGTTTTTCCATTTCTCTAGCAATTATAATTTTAGGAATAAAACTAGAAAACATATTTATAATACTACTTAATGGGCAACCTACCATTTCAGCTAGAGTAATACAGTTACGAAGATATACATTTCCAACATGCTCAGTTCTTATAACATCATCATATTGATATGCATATAGTCTATCTGGATTTTCATTAAATAACTTTAATAAATTTGCTATTTCATCTGGTAATTCTACGTCATCTATGGGTGCTTTATAAAATCTTGCTAAATCTTTTAATGACTTAGACTTAATACCACTATTTCCACACCATAATGAATAACCATTCC
>Ga0209510_1001853_pt1 | contig 22821 bp, 17 predicted proteins | sample BiotimSIPDNA_FD_185749 | JGI IMG/M metagenome (GOLD analysis project Ga0209510, IMG submission 185749) | Anaerobic biogas reactor microbial communites from Washington, USA - Biogas_R1 time_0 SIP DNA (SPAdes) (version 2) | ecosystem: Engineered > Bioreactor > Anaerobic > Unclassified | place...
CCCTAACTTCTCCATCCTCAAAGAGGCTCGCCGGGAGGTTATGGAGGACTACATGGACGTTAAGAATGCCAAGAAAGTCCTGAAACTCCTGGAAGAAGAGAAAATGGACATCAAACAGATTAGCACCCGGATACCCTCGCCATTTGCCTTCAACCTGGTGGCCCAGGGCTACCTGGATGTTCTGAAGTATGAAGAGAGGATGGAGTTCATAAGGAGGATGCACCAAGCCATATTAGAGGAGATAGGGAGTTCTAAGTAGAAAAAATTTATTTTGTATTAATACTAGGAGTTCATGCCACTTTTTCTGAATTGCTCCCTCCTGAACTCTGTGGTGGAGTGCTATAATGGTTAGAGTCCTGGATATAGGGCATGTTCTGGGTGTTCTGTGCCTCTGTAGAAGTGTTATTATTTTCAGTTTCATCAGAACCGTTTCTGGCCATGAATAGGACAGCAGCCAACATTACCAGAACCACCAGGACCAAGATCAACACTTTGTTCATTCTAAAGCACCTACTACCATTATTAGAGTGAAGGGTAAAATAGTTTACCTAAGAATCAGGGCCATGATCCTCTCAATTTCATAGGAAGTGGAATGAAGATGACTGAACACTTGGATCCGTACCAGGAAAGAATAAAGATGCTGGAATCTGAACTCTCAAAAAGGGATAAAGAGCTGGAGTCCTTTAAAGAGATACTATCCACTTCTCAGGAGATCCTACGTGACGCCATGGATGATAAGAAGATAATACAAAAGCGTCTGGATGAGTTGGAACATATGAAGGTGGAGTTCAACGTGCGAAGATATCATAAACTCCAAAATGACCATGATAAACTGCAACACCGCTATCAGGTAACTAAAAAATTGCTGGAAGAGGCTCGACTGGTAATTAAAGACTTGGAGGATAGGGGTTTGATGGATTATATTCTTAAAAGGTATCCTGATAGTTTTTTAGAGTTTAATAAGGATGATCCTAAAATAAAATAAAAATAAAAAAAATGGAAATGGTTTATTTCCTTTTTGGCACTATGTAACCCCCTATTACTAGAAGTAAAGCTAACAATAGGTAGTTTATGGGTATACCTGTTTTTTGCATCCTTACCGTCTTAGTTTCAGGCTGGGCGTTCACTGTTTCTGGTTCGACTGCTGCTTGAGCGTTGACTGTTAAGAACTGGGTGTTGGTGTTTAGTGTGGGGTCATAGGTACTGGTGGTGAGGGTCGGGTTTATGAGGTAATGGCCTGCTTGAGCTACGCGTAGTGAAAGCCACAGGTAAGGATCCCCTACTGGCACCTCACCGATGGTCCAAGTGATGGTCCTGGTGCTGGCGTCGTAGGTGTAGGTTCCGTTATCAACAGTGGCTCCTGAGAACTCCAATCCCTGAGGAATGACATAGGTCATTACCACATCCTGGGCCGCGTCTGGTCCCTGGTTACCCACCTTCAATGTGTAGAGCACTGTGTCACCCACCATTGGATTGGTGTTGTTGGTGGTTAGATTCAGGTAGAGGCTGGATTTGGGGTTGATTACCACGTTGAGGTTCACAGTCTGGGCGTCTGTAACTGCAGATACAACTGCAGATCCAGCTGTTTCATCCGCATTGAAAGTAGCGGTTGCTAGGCCTCCGCTGGTTAGTGTCTCTATGGTTTTACTTCCTCCGAAGCTTCCCAATCCGGTGTTAAATGCTACTGGTGTGCCGTCTGGTAGGTGTCCGAGGGTCGGATTGGCCAGGGGTGTGTAAGTCACTCCGTCAGTACTGTAGTTGTTGAAGCTGGCGGTTATGAGGCTAGTTTCTCCGTTGTTAACGTTGTTTGGATCGGCGTTTATGGTCATGTAGAGCCAGGGACTGTAATTTGCTGTTCCTGATATCTTAGAGGCTATCTCAGTCTGGGAGTTGGTTCCCCACCAGTTGTAGGTGGCATCGGGTATTCCATTAGCGGTAAGCCTATTTTCAAGGTTGTAAATGGTGTTGTTGTATATGCGGTTGAAGTTGATGGTCTCGGCCACGCCATTGTTTACGTAGTTGTTTAGGCCGATTCCGTAGTTATTGTTCATTATAGTGTTCTCGATGATGGTATTTCCGTAGTAGTTACTCCATAACCCGTATCCCTGGTTATTGGTGATGGTGTTTTTCTGGAGGGTGTTACCAGTGGAAGCATCTAATGTGATTCCATGGTCATTGTTGGCTACGGTGTTTTCTACCAGATAGTTGAAGTTACTGTAGTAGTAGAGGTAAATGCCGTAGTGGTTGTTATTTACGGTGTTGTTGAATAGGGTGTGAGCAGATGAATACCCTTCGAGGTAGATCCCAACGTTGGTATTGGCTAAAACGTTGTTTCCAGTTAACATGTTGTTGATGGAATCGATAAGAGAGATTCCATTTGCACAACCGTTGATGTTGTTACCAGTTAAAGTGTTTATATTGGAGTTATAGGCATAAATACCATGCCTACTGTTGAATCCATTGATGGTATTTCCGATTATTTTAACATTGGAAGCACCATCTAGGTAGATCACAACCCTATGTATAGAACCGTTGATGGTAAAGCCCTGTACAGTGGAGCCGCTTCCAGTGGCAGTTATGGTGAAACTACCATTAACCACGGTGTCAGAGCTGTTGGCCACGATGTTCAGAAGTTTGTTTACAATTACATTTTCATTGTAAACATCGTTACCATTAGGATACACGGTAATGGTATCTGAATCCGCGCAGGCATCCACTGCTGACTGGATAGCCTGATAATTATAGGTTGAATCAGGCCCTACCGTCACATTGGCAGCGGAAGCTGCTCCAGCAAATATTAGAACGAATAGAAAGGTAATAGCTAGTGTAATTGCTTGTTTTCTTATCTTTTTCACCTCCTTCATGCCGGATATAAGTCATTTTAATGAACCAAAAATTCAACATTGTTTATGTTGAATAATATTCATCATTACCATGAATAATGTGAATTTAAAACTAGTTCTTAATAAATATTATCATTATTTAAGATGCTATGTAACATACAAAAAAGGTACAAGAACAAATAAATTGTGGATTAAATACTAATAAGCAGTTATTTGAACAAAATTTTAACAAATAATTATTTTAAAGAAGTTTTGTATATGAAATTTATTATTAGAACTATTTATAACTGTTCTTATCAACTTTTTATAAATTGTAATTATAAATTGTAATATATGGACTCTAAAACTTGGTTTATATCCTGCTCTACCTGGTTCGCATCATTAGTGTTATTTAAGGGCACGTTGTTAACGTAAATGGAGAATATGAGTTTTTTTCCACTCCTGGTGACCATGTAGCCATCCAGGGATTTGCTTAACAGGATCACGCGACCATTGAGTTTATCATCGACTGTGACGGTGCCGGCTTTGGCATTCACCTTCCCATAGAGGGGGCTGCTGTTGGTAACTGACCCGGATAGGGTCCCATCATATCCTAGAACCGGTAAGGCGTCGAAGAAGCTCTGATAATAGTTCTGCTTGGCCATGTAACTTAAAAGCTGGTTGCTGGCCTCGGGGCTGATCCGGTCAGACGGAGAACCTCCCCTACCATCTATTAAGGCCAGCATATCAGTGTTAACATCAGCACTAGTCAGAAAATCGCCAAAGAGTTTCATACCCTCATCAAAGGTTTTCTTACCATTCTTGGCCGCTAAAAGGGCCACCAGGGTGTCGGCCTGCATGTTCTGGCTGACCTTCAACACCACTTTGATGTTCTCTGAGAAGGGTGAAGAAGTGAATAAAGCCACCCTTTTATCCTCGGTGTAGGCGGTGGTGTTATTTGATGCGAGGTGCTGGTTTGGGTTAGTGGTCGGTGTGGTAACCTCCACTCCCTCCCTTTTAAGGGCCTCGATGAAGAGTGCCCGGGCAAAGGAGGAGGGATCCTCCACGGATACAGTTCGCACCTGGGGGGTGGAGTTCTCCAGGATGGTTCCCTCCACCACGATCTTACTTGGATCATCACTGTTGACCCTGATCTCAGTCTGGCCTGATGAAACAGTTTGGACCTGGGAGGTGACGGTGTAGGTGCTGCTCTGCGGCCTACAGTTAATGGTGGCATTTTCCCCAGCCCTTCCAGGGACTATTTCCAGGTCGATGAGGTTGTCGTTAATCATGATAGGAGTGATTAAGTACTCCCCCGAGGGGGCCAGGGTTTTTTGGAATAACCGGTCATCGATGATGACATCACCCTCCACCCTGCTGACCCCGGAGGCCTTAACCTGGCGTGCCAGCTCATTAAGTCCAGCGAGAGGATCGGTGGAGGTTAAATTAGCACCATCCATGGAGTTGGCTTCACAGTGGTCCAGGTTGGTGTAAGCCAGCTTACCATCCGGGGTGTTGCGGCCACCCATGGTCAGGTCCCCACTGGCCACCAGTACCAGATTCCCCTGGAGGGTTCCGGATTCAAGTTCACCATCATAGTAAACCGGGGTTTCGAAGCGGTGATCCGGACCGTAAGCAGCCAGGGCAGCGGCAGCAACTAATATCTTAGTGGTGGATCCGGGTACAAATAGTTCCTGGGAGTTTTCTGTGAAGAGTACTTCGCTGGTGTTCTGGTCCTGTATCAGGATGCCCCAGGTGGAGTGTTGATAGGTAGATGAGTTAATGGTGGAGTTGATTCCCATAGTCATGTTGCTTATGTTACCAGGGGTGGTGTTGTTAACTTCCTGAGATGCTGTGAAGCTTCCAGAGGTGGATAAGAATAGTAAAGCAGAAATTAAGAGTGTTAAAAAGATCTTGTATACTGCGGAAATAGAAAACCCCCTGATATTGAATAGTATTTCCCACCTAATATTTCAATTATTCTCTAGTAGCCCCAGAAGGTTCTATGCACCAACATCCACGCCGGGAGGTTCAGGACCATATTTTTGAGGTTGAAGTCCCGGTCCTGATGAAATGGACCATCCCACAGCGCAGAGGTGAACCTATGCAGCTGGTTAATTGAGTGTCCTTGTGGTGGCTCAAATACACTATCGCCTTTATTTTCTGATTCTGTCTTCAATTAATGGGGTTCCTGTATCTGTTCCCCCCATTCCAGGGCTTCCCATCTTGGCTGAGATTTATGGGAGTAACTAAGTTTAGGAACTCAGCAGGCATGTTTTTTAACAGAATAAACGTATCCATCCACTTCAAATTAGAACATAGCACCGAACTGAGACAACAAGTTGTTTATCTTCTTTTTCCGACTCACACTCCAGGTTACAATGGATGTTCCCATCACAATTCCGCCCCTATCCCGGCAGACTCTTTTCATCTGTTTAATAGCCTGGTTCCCACCGGTACTGTCAAAGGGCAAGCCTTTGGTTACGAAACAGGCGATCTTCTTATCCTTTAGGGATGGGATCTGGTTTAAGTAGGCGTTCATGGCTGGGGCCAAGTTGAAGGCATGGACCGGTGCCCCAAAGATCAAACCCTCATAGGGGTCTGTATCTGGCTGGCTCTTGAAGTTCACATTGAGGTCTCCCGGGTCAACCTTAACAGCAGGCACCACCCGTTCCAGGTTCACTTCATGCCCCTCTACTGAGAGTTTATCCTGCAGTTTCTGGGCTACGGAGTAGGTGTGATCAGTCTCGGAATAAACTACAATCCCAATGTTCATTGCCAACATCACCCATTCTATCAATTCTTAGCTTAGATAACTAAATCATTAATTATGTTTTTTCATGTATATCACAGGTTCACCAAAAAAAATGGATACCACCCTTAATGAATAGTAATATTTTTCATCTAACTGGAAGCTCCCTGGTAATAAAAGAAGGTTAATGCCTGTTTCCTCCTTGTGGTTCAACTTGGAGGATTTTTCAGGAAGGGGACTATAAAAAACTTCCCTTCCCCATTACATTTACCTTTGGGGCTGTGGTTAACTACGTGTATTGATCTGGGCCATGGCATCTCGGATGGCCCGTTCAAATTCCTGAGATTCTCCCCTGGATTTGTTGAGGGCCTCCTGTAGGTAGGGGAGTGCGGCTTTATCCCCGATGGTTCCCAGTGCATGGGCAGCGTTAACCCTCACCAGATAGTTCTCGTCTTCTAGAGATCTAATAAGGGACTGTAATGATAGATTATCACCGATCTTGCCCAGGGAAGTGACGGTACAGGCCCGGAGTATATAGTCATCTTCCTTCAATATTTCCATCAAGGGCTCAGATGCCCGCCTGTCACCTAAGGCTCCCAGGGCACCCACCACCTCACATTTAACATTTAAGGAACCGTCTTTTAAAGCCTCGATTATGGGCTCCACCGCCCGCTTATCTCCCAGGGCCCCCAGGGCCAGGGCTGCAGTTTCCCGCACGTGCCAGTAGTCATCCTTCAGAACCTTGATCAATGGCTCTACCGCCTGTGCATCCCCTATTGATCCTAAAGATAAAGCAGCAGCCTTACGAATAGGCCAGTATTCATCACTTAAAACTAGTATAAGGGGTTTTACTGCTTCTTTTACCCTTAGATCGCCCAGGATGTAGGCTGCCTTTTCCCGGATGCGCCTATCACCTTTGGAATCCAGGGCTTTTATAAGGCCTTCCATATCCCTTTTTTCCCTCATCTTTTCCAAATCAGAACTGGAAACCATGTTTTTCTCCTCAATAAAAAAATAAAGATATCATATCTTATTTGTGAGATTTGCTTTACTTATTTCTTTTCATTGTTCACTGCACGATTGTCTTAGCCACTTATAAGGGGGGGGATGATTTTATTTAAAAAAAGGTGTTGATTGATAGTTTAGGCCCTGTTCTCTTCTTCCGGGAAAGTCACCACCACGATGAAGGGTTCTTAGAAAAAAAGAGATACACCACCTATCCATATGTGAGGTGAGACTCAGATTCTGGCTTACCATAACATCCCACGCAGCAACCTTAATAGTCCCCTGCAAGTACCAGAGTGGGATGTTCTTATTAGGAGGGTGTATTTTTCATCTAATCTGCCTGCATGTTTTCCCTTGCCACCCCTTTTTATGAAAATTAATTTCCACTAATATATTATGAATCAAAATTATAATATGTAGGATGAATTGGAACAAATTGTAAGCTGAGGGGAGACTTATGAAAAGAGATATCATAAAGATTGACCATGAAAAATGCACTGGCTGCGGTGATTGCATCCCCGGATGTCCGGAGGGGGCTTTACAGGTGATTGATGGCAAAGCCCACCTGATAAGCGACCTTTTCTGCGATGGACTGGGGGCCTGCATTGGCACATGCCCTGAAGGGGCCATTGAGGTGGAGACCAGGGAAGCAGAGCCCTACGATGAATACCGGGTTATGGAAAACGTGGTGAAAGGCGGCCCCAACGTTATAAAGGCCCACCTGAAACACTTGGATGATCACAGTGAGAAGGAACTCCTCAGCCAGGCCATAGACTTTCTGAAGGAAAAAAATATGGAGATACCAGAGTACCAGGAAGAGAAGACCTTTGCCTGCGGGTGTCCCGGCTCCATGGAGGTGGATCTAAGCACCCGTCCCCAGAGTGAAGACCAAGCCGTGGTCCTCAGTGCCGAGCTTCGTAACTGGCCAGTGCAGTTGCAGCTGTTAAATCCCCAGGCACCCTATCTGAAGAACGCAGATTTACTCATCGCAGCAGACTGCGCCCCCTTTGCCTACGCCAACTTCCACCAGCGCTTCTTAAAAGATAAGGTTCTCATCATCCTTTGTCCCAAGCTGGATCAGACCCTGGACCAGTATGTGGACAAGTTAGCCGAGATCTTCGCCTACCAGGACATAAAGTCCATCAGCATCGTGCACATGCAGGTTCCATGCTGCTCTGGTATTGAAGTCCTGGTACGCCGGGCCCTGGAAAAGGCCCAGAAGAACATAATCGTCAAGGACTACACCATTTCTATAAATGGAGAGATAATCTAGTTAGATGGTTGGTTGTATATAAAATAAGAAAACAGCAACCAGAATATATACCATAATTCCTGCCCCCAATGCCACCAGCAACCCTTGTTTGGGGAGAAAGAAGTAAACACATAATAGGAACACCATCCACACCGGACTTAACAGCAGGAGTCCCTTCACATAGTCTAAAACCAGCAGGCCCCCGGCTTCACTGTAGATGGTGATGATGCTCATGGTGGTCACCGCCGGGAACATGGCTATGAAGGCAGCCAGGATCCCCCTGTCCCTAGTACCGAAGTAGGTGACCAGGGTGAGGATGGAGCCCCCCACCAGGAAGTAGATTAACAATTTCAATCCATCATCCATTAATAGATCTCCAGTAGGTGGATCGGGAAATACTGTGCATTGTATACCAAGTAGCTGTTCTAAACTACTCGCTTAGAACCAGCGCCTGGTTTCAGGGAGTAAACCTCCTCCACGTTGATTAAAAGGGCTGCCCTTGGCTTTATTTTATCCCCAAAACGTGACTTCACCATTCCCTGGACCTGTTGAAACGCAGATCCTTTTTCTATTATTGCTCCGGTTCCCTTAACCAGGTAACCTTCGTAGTGCACTGCGATGCCCAGGGCCACCCTGGAGTAGGTTTCGATGTTGTACATGGTCTGGGTAGCGAAATTTATGGCCACCAGAATCTTATCCCTATCCAGCACCTTGGTAAAGCATACCGGGGCCAGATGTGGAATTTCCTCATTGTCCTTAACCCCAATAGTCGAAATCCATACTAAAGGCCTATTTTTATCACAGTCTTCGTTGTTAAACATATTCACTGCTTCATCCGGAAGATCAACCATTCTCTTCACCCCCTACTTTGCATATATTTTTATTGGCCGCAGTATATCTATCTGATTGTTCAACTTGGTTTAAGATCCAAATAAGAAATATTAAATGGTTCAATCGCACCTATACCATGTAAAAATCTTGAAGTAGTATTTTTAGGGGAGTATCTCCATGAAAACCAAAGATGGTGTCTAATTTTTTATGATTTTCTCATAATATCACTATATTACTTCCTTAAATATCGGAATACTATTTTTAGTGGTTATGTAACCAATAAAAAGGAGGTAATTAATGTATGGGACGAGCAAAGCAACATTACCCTTAACGTGTCTAGGAATGTTGTTAGTATTAGTTTTTAGCATTCCCAGTGCAGTTGCTGCATATCTGGAAGTGGGTTCTGGTAATACTTATCCCGCCATTACTGATGGTATAAATGCAGCCATTGCAGGAGATAACATCAGTGTGTATGGCAATGGAGGAACTCCCTACGTTTAGACTGAAAACGTGGAAAAGAATAAGGAAAACTTCACCTTTTTGATGTGGTATTCACCTTCAACCCCAAAACCATGACCCCATCCCTGGAAAACATGGTAGAAACTATGGGCAGGGAAGCCTGTGATTCCATGGCCCCATGAATACAGAACCTACGACTGGGTTATGGAAGGTTTGCCGGGAAGAACTGGATTTTTAATTGTCTCCAAAGAGTTGAAGCCGAAAATTGTGTAACTTATATCTGCACCCGACTATAATCTAACTCCAGGTGAGGTGTTGAGTATTCCTGGCAAAGAAATGGTTAAACAATTCATTGTGGTTTTTCTATTATTCCTCCTCATACTCCTCCTTATACAGTTTCTCAGATTACTTATTACCTTTCCTTAATAGATCTATACAGAGGATGGTACCTTGTTGTACAGAAAACTTGGGAAAACAGGAGTAGATGTCTCCATACTCGGTTTTGGGTGTATGAGGCTTCCCACCCGGGGCGGTAACCCTGAGGATATTGACGAAGCCCTTGCCACCAAGATGCTGCATCATGCCCTGGAAGAGGGTGTGAACTACGTGGACACCGCCTATTCCTACCATGGCTCCACAGCCACCAGTGGGGGTAAGAGTGAAATAGTGGTGGGAAAGGTTCTCGCAGACGGATACCGAGACCAGGTGTACCTATCCACCAAGCTACCCTGCTGGTTGGTCCAGGAAAAAGAAGACCTGGATCATTACCTGGATCAACAGCTGGAAAGGCTGCGAACTGATCGGATCGATTTTTATCTACTGCATGGTCTGAACCAGAAGACCTGGGAAAACCTGAGCAACCTGGATGTTCTCGAATTTCTGGACCGAACCCTGGAAGATGGCCGGGTAGGATACGCTGGTTTTTCCTTTCACGACGAATTAGATGTATTCAAGCCCATTGTAGACTCTTATTCCTGGAGTTTTGTCCAGATACAGTATAACTACATGGATCAGGACTTCCAGGCGGGTAGAGCTGGATTGGAATATATAAAGGCCCGGTACATGGGTAGTGTCATCATGGAACCCCTCCGGGGAGGCTGTCTAACCAAAAATGTCCCGGCTGTGATCCAGGACATCTGGGATAGGGCTCCGGTGAAAAGGACACTGGCTGAGTGGGGTTTACGATTCTTATGGGACCAGGAAGAGGTGGATCTGGTCCTGAGTGGTATGAGCACCATGGAACAGGTTGAAGAGAATATAAGAATTGCCAGTGAAGGTTGCTCCAGTAGCCTATCCTCCCTGGAGAAGGAACTGATCCAGGAAGTCCGGGAGGCCTACCAGTCCCGGATGCACGTGGGCTGCACAGGGTGTGGTTATTGCATGCCCTGCCCTGCCGGGGTGGACATACCCCTGAATTTGAACCTTTTAAATGATGTTTACATCTACCAGAACATGGAAAAACCAAGTGGTAACTATTCCTTCCTAAAGGCCAAGGGAATGAGTGCTTCCTACTGTACAGATTGTGGGGAGTGTGAAGAGAAGTGCACCCAGCAGATACCCATCAGGGAATACCTGAAAGAGACTGCAAAGACCTTTGAATAAAAAATATGGAATTCATTTTAGTATCTCTGGGAAGCACCCTCTAAGTAGGAATCAGTACTTAGCAGGCTGTTTTTATTTCTGATCATAGAAATATAGAGGTTTGTGATTGCGTATCCAAGTTACCACCAATCATCGTTATTGATGATAATAAAGGGTTATAAAAAAGAGGTTTATTTTTAAATCCCAGATGTTTTTCCTAATTATCATTAAAACCAGATAGTATACTAAAAGTTTAAATAGAGGATAATTAATAATATCACTCAAAAAAAGGTAGTAGGATGGAGATAGCGCCAGTTGGAGGGATAAGATTTACTGTTTAGGTAGTCTTACTTTCAATTGGCTTCTAGATAATGCACACTGAAATTTCCACTAAAATCAATGTAATCGGAGGCACCTGAATGGAAGTTGAATTTTTGAAAGACAAAGAAATAATAGTAGCCTCGAATCGAGGTCCTGTATTATTTAAAAGAGACGACAGAGGGAAAATAGAATTAATCAGGGGGGCGGGGGGAATTGTGGGATCCATGATTCCCTTCATGCAAAAAACTCGTGGTACATGGGTTTCTTCTGCAATTGGAGAATGTGACCATTATATGGACCATGAATATCAGGGTAAAGTACCCATACCATTAGAAGACCCTGAATATTATGTCCAATTCATCAAAACCTCAGAGGAAACCTACAATGGCTTTAATGGTAAATTTGCCAACCCATTGTTGTGGTTTATTCATCATTCCATGTGGAACCCGCCCTACTCACCCTGTGCCGATGATGAACTGCACCAGGCCTGGGATTCCTACCAGTACGTGAACTCCAGATTCGCAGCTGCCATAGGGGAAGATGTGCGAAACTCAAAAAAGACCCCCATAGTAATGTTACAGGATTATCATATTTATTTAACCCCCAGATTGATAAGAGAAGAGCATCCGGATGTTCTTATGAGTCAATTCGTCCACATTCCTTTCCCGCCACCAGAAATATTCCAGCAACTGCCCAACCACATGCAAATAGAAATTTTAGAGAGTATACTGACCAATGACGTTCTGGGGTTCCATATTCCACGTTATAAGAACAATTTTCTCCGGACTGTAAAACAAATCCTGCCCCAAGCCCTGGTGGATGACATGGTGGGCGACATTCTGTACAACGGACACGTCTGCCATGTGCGAACCTATCCCATCAGTATCGACTTGGAAACAATTCAGAAACATGCCCAGAACCCTATGGTGATTTTAAAGGAAAAAGAGGTGGATGAACTGGTTGGAAACTGCAAGTTAATCTACAGGACTGACCGGGCAGACCTTTCTAAGAATATTATCAGGGGATTCCAGGCCTATGACATGTTCCTGGAGAAGTACCCAGAATGGAAAGAAAATGTTAAATTTGTGGCCACTTTAATGTCATCCCGGCAGGACATCAAGATCTACCGGGAATACACCGATAACATAAGGGATATAGTTAAAAAGATCAACGAAAAACATGCTACTCCGGATTGGGAGCCAATTAAATACATCTGCCGGGGCGACTATGATTTGGTTGTTGCCCTTCTTAAAAGATACGATGTTTTAATGGTCAACCCCATCCTGGATGGGATGAACATCGTAGCCAAAGAAGGGAGTGCAGTAAACGAAAACAACGGGGCTTTAATCCTATCTACCGGGGCTGGATGTTATGAAGAGTTGAAAGAGGGAGCCCTCTGCATAAATCCCTATGATATACGGCAAACTGCAGAATCCATAAACACCGCCCTGTTAATGGATGAGAAGACCAAAAAGCAGTTGATCAAAAATGCCAGGGCAGTTCTCACAAGAAACAACTTGAATAAATGGGTTTCTGATCAACTAAAGGATATTGAGATGGTCATGTACGAAAGACAGGAACTAGAAAAGAGTGAGAATCCTGAAGAAGCCCGATTAATGAATTAAAAATCTCGTTCAGCGAAAGATAATAAGGATTAGATAATGCCCATAGAGCTTCATGATAACCTAAAAGCAGCCCAAAGAGAAAAAGCTTTGCCAAAGCTTACAGCTTACAACCGAATTGATGGCCCCGGGTCCAGTTTAGATTTAAGTGAATTTCAGGAGGCCTTCTGGAGATTGCCAGATATTCAGGAGGATGACCCCGCCCAGAAATGGAGTTGTGACCTTCCCCGAACCATTGGCATGACCATAGACACCGGGACCGAAATCTCAGCGCATCCCTTTGATCCGGGATTTATATGCGTTAAATCTGTAGAATATGAAACCGAAGTTGTTGCTGCGCCAGGGGAAGTGACTCCCGTTAAGGAGAATTGGTTGCTGAAGATACTGGAAATATTTGACTTATCCGGTGTCAAGTTCATTTTACAGAACCTCAGGGAGGGCACACAATCTTCAGGGCTGGGTGGATCATCAACTGCCACCATTGGAGTGTGTATACTTGCCAATATCTTAGCAGGACAGCCTTTTAGTGATATTCAGTTGATTTCTTTAGCATCACGTGTTGAACAGGGTTTGGGGGTAAGTATCACCGGAACCCAGGAACAGTCCAACGTCATCTTCGGAGGGGTAACTGATTATGTCTGGTTTCCCTGGGGAGTGCCAGGAGATTCGGGCACTGGTTATGGTGAATCCCTACGTTATGAGCTCATAACACCTGAAGATTACGGGTTACTAGAGGAAAGAATGGCTATTTTTCATTCTGGACATCCCCGCCTGAGTTCAGAAGTTAATCAGACCTGGAGAAACGCTCTTTTAACTGGTCCAGGTTACAAGTTGCATTCCGCGAAATTGAAAGTGGCCTATGAGTTTCGTGAAGGACTAAGACTTCAAAAATGGGATCATGTACTGGAATCAATAGACAGATACCGCAGGATCCGGACAAAGCTATGTGAAGGTTATATGGAAAATTCCCGGGATTTATTAGAACGTGCTGAAAGCCTCTACTCTACCGCTTTCCCCCTAGGTGCAGGGGGAGGGGGTGGAGTGCTCTTATTCTCCCCGGAACCCGGATCCTTAGAGGAGTTACGTGAGGATCTTAAGGGGATCTACCGTGAGATACCCTTTAAATTACGGTCCAATGGGCATGAACTGAGTAACGTGGATTTAAGACCATCTGCTCCCGATTAGTTGTTTTATTCGGGGGGTAAAGAAAAGTTATTGTATTCTGATTATACCATCTGCTTTAGCAAAATCAGAATCAAAGGAAACAATGGTGTCAGTTTTAAATTCTTTCATGAGTTCTAATGTAACCGCATCAGCGAAAGATAGTACCCCATCATAGTGTAGGAAGGTACTCATGGCCTTGGAACTAATTTCATGATCCAGATATTTCACCTCAAGGTTGTCCGTAATATAATTGTACAGAGGACTCCCTTCTTATCCCCAGCCAGGCCACACATCATGGTTACTGCTTCGGATAAAACCAGTGTAGATGTTATTTTATCTTGTTTGAGAACTTCAGGGAGTATTTCAAGGACGCGGCCATGCCACTGGTCTTTTCTAAGACGCTGCAATCAGGAAAGAGGAGTCGGTGAAGATCAATTCTTTTCTCCCCATCTGGACCTTCTTCTTAAGCTCCACTGCATCAGTTTCTGGTTCTTCCACCATTCCCAGTACATCGTCTATGGTAACCTTTTTTCTAAACTTCAACTCCACACCATCTCCAGTGGGGATCCATTCCATAATATCCCCGGCCCCACTTGAAACCTCTTCCTTATCCTGGCAGGGACCACTGTTTGAAAACCCTTAGAGATCTTGGTTTGGCAAGTCATCTAGATCACCAATTTGAATAACCATTTTTCAAGGTATTTATGTTTTTCAAAGTTTTTTTAAAAATTAGGAGTACCTCACAGAGTATTAACTACGGAAAAAAATATTCATAAATAAAATAGACATACCAATAAATTATTTCTCTACCATTAAATGCCCTTTTCTGTTTCTAATATTATTAATTTTTGAAAAGATGATTTTTTAATAAAAGTTGGCAAAAGTATCGAAACATATAGGGGAAGCAGTTGATTTACACCAATATCACAAAAGTTTGGAAAAACAGTGCCATGGCTAAATCTTATCAGTCACTTTTCGTTACGATGGTTTGAAAAAATTATCAAATAAAGTCTGGAATAATGTCATTTCAATCCCAAAATGGTCTGATTTTAGTACGATTTCTAATCAACCACGTTTTTTCACATTTTTATTTCAATCCCAAAATGGTCTGATTTTAGTGATTCCACAGTATCCAAACTACTCCCTAATAAGCCAATTTCAATCCCAAAATGGTCTGATTTTAGTACATTATACCCTGCACTGATAAGTCAAAGTTATTCATTTCAATCCCAAAATGGTCTGATTTTAGTACCTACAAAAACCACACACCCCCCTATTGTTTTAGATTTCAATCCCAAAATGGTCTGATTTTAGTGTAGACATTGCAGGAGGGGCATGTGCGGCAACAATCATTTCAATCCCAAAATGGTCTGATTTTAGTCCACCGGATCCAGGAGCCACCATGTACCGGGATCCGGATTTCAATCCCAAAATGGTCTGATTTTAGTCCCTGTTCCTTCAGTTTGGAGTGATTTATATATAGGATTTCAATCCCAAAATGGTCTGATTTTAGTATATACCGTGAAATATTGAAATATCTCAAAGATTATGATTTCAATCCCAAAATGGTCTGATTTTAGTTAACGAAACACCTAATCCTCTCCTTGAAATAGCAACATTTCAATCCCAAAATGGTCTGATTTTAGTGTAGTGGCTTCTTCCACCAGAACACCACCATCACTAATTTCAATCCCAAAATGGTCTGATTTTAGTATGGATTACACCCCCAGTGTAGATATAAGTAGTGAAATTTCAATCCCAAAATGGTCTGATTTTAGTGTATTCAGAGTAAGGGTGGGGGTTTGAGTTATGTGGATTTCAATCCCAAAATGGTCTGATTTTAGTCGAAGTTGATGGTGATCTTCTTTTCTCGGATGTCTTATTTCAATCCCAAAATGGTCTGATTTTAGTTACGGGGAAGTCTGAAGGGTGGAGGATCTGACCTTCATTTCAATCCCAAAATGGTCTGATTTTAGTTATCACTACTATCCAGGGTGGCTGTCCATTTCCCAGATTTCAATCCCAAAATGGTCTGATTTTAGTATTCTACACCCGCGGATCCGGGGCGGATTGTTAGGCATTTCAATCCCAAAATGGTCTGATTTTAGTGCATCCCCTCCCTAAGCACATCATTTACAGACGGTTATTTCAATCCCAAAATGGTCTGATTTTAGTTAACTCGTCCTAATACCTTACCATTGACTTTGAAGTAATTTCAATCCCAAAATGGTCTGATTTTAGTAGGTCTGCACCACCCTCACAGAGGAGAATAAGTTAGATTTCAATCCCAAAATGGTCTGATTTTAGTCTCACATCCTGGGGGATCTATTGATCCCGTGATATTATTTCAATCCCAAAATGGTCTGATTTTAGTTTATTACTCAACTAAATAAAGCAGGACTATAAGAAAATTTCAATCCCAAAATGGTCTGATTTTAGTCATACGACCTATGATACTGCTATTGAAAAGATGATATTATTTCAATCCCAAAATGGTCTGATTTTAGTTCGACACACTCCAAGACTGCTTCATCTACAACGAACAATTTCAATCCCAAAATGGTCTGATTTTAGTCCATGTAGGGTAGTTCTAGGGTTGTGAGGTCTAGTTCATTTCAATCCCAAAATGGTCTGATTTTAGTGGACCGGAATATGTACTGCTTGGCTTGTTTGATTGAATTTCAATCCCAAAATGGTCTGATTTTAGTTTGCTTGTAACCCTGCTTCACTATTACTAAAACCTTATTTCAATCCCAAAATGGTCTGATTTTAGTGCTCCAACCCCTCAGGGTAATCATCACTAAAACTCCATTTCAATCCCAAAATGGTCTGATTTTAGTTTAAAATCCCCCACATCCAGATTTAGGGTGGTGCTGGATTTCAATCCCAAAATGGTCTGATTTTAGTGCATTAGAGTTATTGTGGAATGCCATCCTTGGAGTGATTTCAATCCCAAAATGGTCTGATTTTAGTTCTTCTATGCAGTTGCTTAGTGTTTTGTAGAATTCCATTTCAATCCCAAAATGGTCTGATTTTAGTATGGGGCAGAGATACTGGTAAGCCTGGCACAGGCATATTTCAATCCCAAAATGGTCTGATTTTAGTGAACAGTAAAGACCTTGACGAGTGGCTCACAAAACTATTTCAATCCCAAAATGGTCTGATTTTAGTTAAGGAACTGATAGCACAAATAGTAGAGGAATACAGATTTCAATCCCAAAATGGTCTGATTTTAGTGTAGTTAAGGTAGAGGAAGACTTAAACATTAACTTAATTTCAATCCCAAAATGGTCTGATTTTAGTGATGTGATTAGATTAAGAGAGAAATGGTATTGCATTTCAATCCCAAAATGGTCTGATTTTAGTATATTCCATTATCACTCCCAATGCGGCCTCGTAGCTATTTCAATCCCAAAATGGTCTGATTTTAGTTTTTTCCTCTTCCCATTGAACCCTCGAAGTTCATCTCATTTCAATCCCAAAATGGTCTGATTTTAGTCGGACATGGCCGACTTTTGAGATGATGCAATAAACAATTTCAATCCCAAAATGGTCTGATTTTAGTAGAGCATAATCATCTTCCATTCCAAGGTCAGCATATATTTCAATCCCAAAATGGTCTGATTTTAGTTTAAGGCTTACGAGTTGGTCGTAGATTTTTAATTGCCATTTCAATCCCAAAATGGTCTGATTTTAGTTGAAAGGACTGATTGGTGGTTGTTATATGATTATTAATTTCAATCCCAAAATGGTCTGATTTTAGTCAGAAGGTGTTGCTAGGAATATTCAACCAACAATCACATTTCAATCCCAAAATGGTCTGATTTTAGTCAGAATTTGTTTAAGTCTTCGTGGATTCTGATTGTAATTTCAATCCCAAAATGGTCTGATTTTAGTCTTGGCACAATCTATTATCAAGATGACTTTGAAGAATTTCAATCCCAAAATGGTCTGATTTTAGTGTGTCTTCACCGTTTCCTTCTCACTCATCTTCGCATATTTCAATCCCAAAATGGTCTGATTTTAGTCAACATCATAGTATCTGGGATAGAATAAAATGATATAATTTCAATCCCAAAATGGTCTGATTTTAGTATTGAATAGATTTGAAAGTAGCATTACACTTGCAATATTTCAATCCCAAAATGGTCTGATTTTAGTCTATGATAGTGATGAAGATTTAATATTAAGACTGTAATTTCAATCCCAAAATGGTCTGATTTTAGTACATACACAGCAGGAGTATTCCAGGAAGAAGAATACAATTTCAATCCCAAAATGGTCTGATTTTAGTGATAAATACCCCCTCACACTCCGGGCTGTTTTACTCATTTCAATCCCAAAATGGTCTGATTTTAGTACTCCCATCCTTCATACGGAGAAATGTGTCAAAGCGATTTCAATCCCAAAATGGTCTGATTTTAGTTGAATTCCAATTCCGATACGAATACAATGAAGACACATTTCAATCCCAAAATGGTCTGATTTTAGTTTTATATTCTGATCTCATTTTCTTAGTCCTCCCGGATTTCAATCCCAAAATGGTCTGATTTTAGTAATTTAACCCGGATCGTTAATGTAAACTTGAAAACACATTTCAATCCCAAAATGGTCTGATTTTAGTTCAGCATAGCTGATTCTTTTTTTTTTAAATATGATTTCAATCCCAAAATGGTCTGATTTTAGTGGTTAAGTCCTTAGTTCGGTTTATTTCTTTTTCTACATTTCAATCCCAAAATGGTCTGATTTTAGTTATCCAGGGTTACCGAGTAAGGAAGGAAATTTATTGATTTCAATCCCAAAATGGTCTGATTTTAGTTCGGCGTTCAAAAGGTATCTGACCGGGCTTACTGCATTTCAATCCCAAAATGGTCTGATTTTAGTCGGCTACCGGGCATTCTCTGTCTACCACTACATGTGATTTCAATCCCAAAATGGTCTGATTTTAGTGATTGTTTCGTCTATGTCAAAGCAGGCTTTAACTTATTTCAATCCCAAAATGGTCTGATTTTAGTAATGACAAAAATGGATGAAGAACAAGTGAATAAATGATTTCAATCCCAAAATGGTCTGATTTTAGTTGGGCTTGTCCAGGAATGTGTGATAAGGTTTCACAAATTTCAATCCCAAAATGGTCTGATTTTAGTTAAACCGTCAACATAGAAAACCCCGTTGTATTTTGAATTTCAATCCCAAAATGGTCTGATTTTAGTGTAAATACTGCCAGTCAACCGACATAAAGAAATGGATTTCAATCCCAAAATGGTCTGATTTTAGTTAGTTTTGCCAGTCCAGAGGCACCCATCAAGCCCTCATTTCAATCCCAAAATGGTCTGATTTTAGTCCTCTTTATAAGGCAATGTTGATCAACTCCATTTTGATTTCAATCCCAAAATGGTCTGATTTTAGTTTATTAGAGGGAAGTTTAACCCCTATGCCTATGAACATTTCAATCCCAAAATGGTCTGATTTTAGTCCGTGGAACCAGGAGAACAAAGTAGCAGTATCCCAAATTTCAATCCCAAAATGGTCTGATTTTAGTCATAATAAGTCGCTGACTCTACTAAGTCATCATCGTAATTTCAATCCCAAAATGGTCTGATTTTAGTAACACCCCCATAAATCTGGATGTGGGGGATTTTAAAATTTCAATCCCAAAATGGTCTGATTTTAGTAAATAAATAATTTAATTCCATCTCTCTCTTTTTTTTATTTCAATCCCAAAATGGTCTGATTTTAGTACAGGAACATGTACTGCCTCGCCTGCCTTATTGACATTTCAATCCCAAAATGGTCTGATTTTAGTTTACACTGTCCCCTGCATCCACGGCTTTGCTATTATATTTCAATCCCAAAATGGTCTGATTTTAGTTCAAACCTCCCCTCCTATATCATCCCCATTATCCCAATTTCAATCCCAAAATGGTCTGATTTTAGTTCTTAGCACTCGAATACACAGCACAAAGGAACATGGATTTCAATCCCAAAATGGTCTGATTTTAGTACTATGACGCGGGTTAGCTCTGTTGAGGGCAAACGGATTTCAATCCCAAAATGGTCTGATTTTAGTTTAACTAAGAAACAATGTTTACTGTGTGGATATGTAATTTCAATCCCAAAATGGTCTGATTTTAGTCCTTTGCAGTTGGATTAGTAATATTCCCATTTCTCCATTTCAATCCCAAAATGGTCTGATTTTAGTATGTTACCTGAACAGTACAAAGAACTAGATGAATTAATTTCAATCCCAAAATGGTCTGATTTTAGTGTTCCACTATAATGTCCCTCCCTGTGTCCTTGTCAAATTTCAATCCCAAAATGGTCTGATTTTAGTTATTTTCACAACTTTTTTAGACATTTTTGCAAAATTATTTCAATCCCAAAATGGTCTGATTTTAGTCAGACTTTACCTTACAGAAGACGGCAAGCCAAGTACATTTCAATCCCAAAATGGTCTGATTTTAGTTTTAGACATTTTTGCAAAATTTGAATAATGATTGCATTTCAATCCCAAAATGGTCTGATTTTAGTTAGGCCAATAGGCCAATAGGTGTACATGTACACGTTATTTCAATCCCAAAATGGTCTGATTTTAGTGAACTTGTGATTAAAAAAAATAAGGAGGAAAAACAAATTTCAATCCCAAAATGGTCTGATTTTAGTTAAAGGGTTATGACAATTAAAGTAGGCGATTATGGAATTTCAATCCCAAAATGGTCTGATTTTAGTATTTTTAATCTCTCCTCTAAGTATAGTTATTATTAATTTCAATCCCAAAATGGTCTGATTTTAGTGCAGCTGTACATAGGTAATCACCTTTGTTGATGGTGATTTCAATCCCAAAATGGTCTGATTTTAGTAACCCCCACCCCACCAGCTATTCATGACACTGGCCGGATTTCAATCCCAAAATGGTCTGATTTTAGTTGAGTTGGTGGCCGAGTTTGGGGCATAGTATACTGAATTTCAATCCCAAAATGGTCTGATTTTAGTCAGCCCGTTCTATTTCACTTATTTTAATCGTGATTTTATTTCAATCCCAAAATGGTCTGATTTTAGTTTAGGTAATTTACTACTACGGCGGGCTGCCATAAAAATTTCAATCCCAAAATGGTCTGATTTTAGTGTATGGTAGAGATGAGAATGGATGTCCAATCCGTAAATACATTTCAATCCCAAAATGGTCTGATTTTAGTCCGTGTTCCCCCACTATACACCCATTCAGTTGTATAATTTCAATCCCAAAATGGTCTGATTTTAGTGCTCAGGTTCTACTGATTTAATAATTTCCTTCACATATTTCAATCCCAAAATGGTCTGATTTTAGTCCTTGTTTCTCTTGAGGTTACACCGGATTATGTATCATTTCAATCCCAAAATGGTCTGATTTTAGTACACCCTTGAACCTAAAGGTAGACGTGTCAACCCTATTTCAATCCCAAAATGGTCTGATTTTAGTTGATGCTGAAGTTGGTGGCTCCGTTGTTTATCCTTTATTTCAATCCCAAAATGGTCTGATTTTAGTTCACGCTCCACACCACCACCCCATCAAAATATGAAAATTTCAATCCCAAAATGGTCTGATTTTAGTCATGAGAACTTCCAGGTTCTCATGAGAGGCATAGTCATTTCAATCCCAAAATGGTCTGATTTTAGTTGGGCGTGGAACTATAAATGCACGGTACGTTAGTGGGATTTCAATCCCAAAATGGTCTGATTTTAGTCTTGCCCGGCCATGATACGAGTTGTGGGAGAGTTTATTTCAATCCCAAAATGGTCTGATTTTAGTTGATTACGGCCACTGGGCGGTGATAAACCGGATAAGATTTCAATCCCAAAATGGTCTGATTTTAGTCTCTCATCATTTCAGCATTTTTCATTTCATTTTTTGATTTCAATCCCAAAATGGTCTGATTTTAGTTATAAAGCAAGAAAAAGAGATAATCAAGTTATTAATGATTTCAATCCCAAAATGGTCTGATTTTAGTTAAAATTCCGGGCCTCCTTATCCTCCGGAGAATCAGATTTCAATCCCAAAATGGTCTGATTTTAGTTGAAACATCCAGAAGATGTAGAGAGAACACCCCACAATTTCAATCCCAAAATGGTCTGATTTTAGTTGTATGAGCTGGTTTAAACATCTCCAAAATGTCATTATCGATTTCAATCCCAAAATGGTCTGATTTTAGTAGGGATTAGGCAGTTATATTATGACCAAGTTGACCTATTTCAATCCCAAAATGGTCTGATTTTAGTCCCCGTATTACAATCAGTCAGAGGAGGAATATAAAAAATTTCAATCCCAAAATGGTCTGATTTTAGTGCAGTGTCAGGGTCAGCCAGGGTATGGCCATAATGGATTTCAATCCCAAAATGGTCTGATTTTAGTTCATCACCCAAAGCCTCCGCTTGTTCTTCCAGGAGTATTTCAATCCCAAAATGGTCTGATTTTAGTAAAACCAAATTTAAACGGTATCCCTGCCGTGTTAATATTTCAATCCCAAAATGGTCTGATTTTAGTTCGGCCTCCTATCTATGTATAACACTGTATAGTTAATTTCAATCCCAAAATGGTCTGATTTTAGTAATTAAACTACGTAAATATAACATATTTAATAAATTAATTTCAATCCCAAAATGGTCTGATTTTAGTCTACGACGGTGGATTAAGAACAGTCCCTTTATCAAGATTTCAATCCCAAAATGGTCTGATTTTAGTCCTATTACCATCTAACCTTGCTAACGGTGCAGAAAGATTTCAATCCCAAAATGGTCTGATTTTAGTATGAAACTTGACAACATAGACGAAGACCCTCTCCTCCATTTCAATCCCAAAATGGTCTGATTTTAGTCAGGGTACAAGCTAAGAAGACTACCCGGTATACCCGATTTCAATCCCAAAATGGTCTGATTTTAGTAGGGCTGAAATTTGCCCTATTTTCCCTAATACACCATATAATCTGGCCCCTCAAACACTTAAAATTGTTGATCTATAAAGTTGGAATTTCTTTA
>Ga0209510_1001855_pt1:0-15000 | contig 22811 bp, 14 predicted proteins | sample BiotimSIPDNA_FD_185749 | JGI IMG/M metagenome (GOLD analysis project Ga0209510, IMG submission 185749) | Anaerobic biogas reactor microbial communites from Washington, USA - Biogas_R1 time_0 SIP DNA (SPAdes) (version 2) | ecosystem: Engineered > Bioreactor > Anaerobic > Unclassified...
GACGGCGCTTCTACGGCGCCGGATGATGGTGCGCGCGGAGATCGGGGCGGTATGCGCGGCGGAAGCCTGTGGGGAGGGGAGATGCGGCGATTGGGGCGTGGTGCGGGGTTTGGCGGCGGCCCGGGCCACGTCGTCGATGGCGGTCCAGGGCACGTGGCTCGCGCTCAAGGGTTCAGCGTGGCCGTGCCAAACGCACGCGGCGGCGCGCGTGAACGCCTCGGACGGGATATCCAGCGTGCTTGTGGTCGGCGCACCGGGGAGAACCGCCGCGAGGAGGCCGGGATGCTCGAGTTCGCCAGGCGGGAAATCGTCCGCACGCGCCAGACCGAGAAGCTCGGCGATCTCCGCATCGGCGGGGGTGACGAGCCGGCGCATGGACCATCCGAGCGCGGTCGCGGAGACGGCCAGTGCGGCGAACGCGTGACCGAGATCGTGCTGGCAATAGCGGAACGCCCGCTCACCGTATTTCCAGGCTTCGCGCCAGTGAATGGAGGTCAAACCGACGAGAAACGCGTTTTCGGGCAACGGTGCCGCGAGGGCATTCCAGGCATCGGGCGTGAGATCGGCGCGGCGTTCGAGGGCGTGTTCACGGGGGGCGTAGTGATAGACGGCCGGGCCGTCGTGAATGCCGGAGACAGGAGGGAGCACCGCGTAGCCCTCGGTGGGGTGGAGGTTGCCGCTCGAGGGATTGCAGCGCAGGGCCCAGCGCTCCCCGCGGTATGCCTTCCAGGCGGAGAGGCCGAGGGCGTGTTCGAAAAGGGCGCCGAGCGTGTCGCGCGTGAGGGGGTGCGTGGGGATGCCGCCGGAAAAGAGGGCGTCGTAGGGCGGCGTGGGGTCGCCCGACACCAGCGGGAGCGGGTGCAACGGGGCGGTTTCAAAGCGGCGGAACGGCTCGGGCTGGCTGGCCCAGTCGAGTTGTCCCGGGGAACGGGCGAAGCGGCCGGGATGGTGCTTCGTGGCCTCGTGATACGCGATGACGGCGTCGATGGCGTCCATGGTGGGTGTCATTGTTGCGGAGAGGGACGGGGGCGCGCAAGGCGGGGCGGGAAGCGGCGGGCGGGCGCGATGCCCGGGCATCTGCTCAGCGCGGGAGCGGGATGAGCTGCGAAAAGTCGTCGCCTTCGACCACCCGGGCGTCAGGCGGCGCCACAAAACTGAAGCGGGACAGGTTGAGGACGGGATTCAAGACGATGTCGGTCATGTAGCAACTGAAGATCTTGCGGCTGCGGCGGTCGAACGCCTGGACGAACAGGGGCAGCCCGGTGTCTTTGGCGAAACAGAGGTTCCATTTCACGGGTTCGAGGATATCGTCGCCGGGTTCGCGGACCACGGCCTCGAACACGTGGCAGGGGACCTTGTTGAGCGAGCGTTCGGGCAGGAGGCGGAGGTCGCAGTCCTCGTGAAGGGTCTTGAAGAGGGCGTCGCCGCCGATGGCGAGCTCGTTCCGTTCGGGTGTGTAGCGCATGACGGTCTTCTGGAAGAGCATGTTGGTCATGAAATGAGCGATGGCGCCGTCGAAAACGCCGACCCCCTGCACGGGCAGGGCGCCGGTCGGGCTGATGGCGGGGGCGGTGATGTCGCCATCGAGATCTACGCGGAACAGGCGTTTGCCTTCATGGTGTTTGTAGGCGAACGGCCCCGAGGCCTCCACGGGGAGGGCCAGGCCTTCGATGTCGAGCTGCACGGCGACATGGAGCACGCCCCGGGCGGATTGCACGGATTGCCAGGCGGCGATGACCTGAGTTTCGGCGGCTTTCAGCGCGTCCGCGGGCGGTTCCTGGGCAAACGCGGGCGCGGTGAGCGCGATGATGGCTATACCAGCGAGCAGGCGTTTTGGGCGCATGGGCTCTTCCTCGGGGTCTGAGTTGTCTGGAGGGTAGTGTGCCAGATCGACGCGCGGGGTGCCAGCGCGGAGAAAAACCCGAACCGGCGGCCTGTGTGGACGGTGTGGACCCGGGCGCGCGTGTGGCTGTCCCTGCCTGGTGCAACGCGGAACTACTTTGCGATGGCGAGGGCGATGAGTTCGGCCATGTGGAGGGGGTGGGCGTCGGTGAGGTGGGCGATTTGCTGGCGGCAACTGGTGCCGGAGGCCACGACGCAGGCGCCTTCCGGCCGTTCGTTGATCATGCGCACGAGCGGCTCGGCGACCTGGAGGGAAAGTTCGTATTTCTTGCTGAGGGCGCCGAATTGTCCGGCCATGCCGCAGCATCCGGAGTCGAGCAGCGTGACCCGGGCGCCGGGGATCTTCGCGGCGAGTTTCTGTTGCACGGACGGGTCGGTGAGGGCCTTGGCGTGGCAGTGGGCGTGGATGATCACGGGGCCGATGGCGCCGTTCCAGGCGAGGGCGCCGGGCTCGGCTTCGAGCACGTTGAAGAGAAATTGCTCGAACAGGAAGCAGCGCGGCGCCACGTCGGCGGCGTTGGGCACTCCCAGCTCGCGGTAGTCCTGCTTGAACATGGCAAACGAAGAGGGTTCGAGGAAGACGACGGGGTCTTCGGGATAACGTTCGCGAAGGAGCGCCACGTTGTGTGTGCCGAGGCGCTTGGCCATGTCGAGGCGGCCGACGCTGAACGCGGGGCGGCCGCAATCTTTGCGGCCTTGCGGGAGGACAACCTCGAACCCGGCGGCTTCGAGCACGGCGACGGCCGCGATGCCGATATGGGGCTCGTTGTAGCGGACGAAGGTGTCGTCCCAGAGGACGACGCGGCCGCGCGTGGCGGGGCATTTCGCGTCGCGCTGGTGTTTCGCGAACCACGTGTCGAAACGCTCCAGCGCGAATTTCGGCAGAGGCCGCTGCGCGGCGAAGCCGAGGGTGAGGTCCATGAGGTTGCGAAGCCATTTCCATTCCAGCGCGGCATTCGCGATGCGGGGAGCGAGGCAGCCGAGGATGTTCATGGTTTCGACGGAACTCACGATGCGTTCCCGGAGGCCGACGCCGGTCTGCTGCTGCCGCGCATGGAGAAGTTCCGCTTTGAGCAGGGCCATGTCGACGTTGGACGGGCATTCCTTCTTGCAGGCCTTGCAGGAGAGGCAGTTGCCGAGGGCCTCGTCGAGCGCTGCGCACGCGAGGGGATCGACATCGCCGAAACGGTGTTCGAGCACGGCGCGGATGGTGTTGGCGCGGCCGCGGGTGGACATGATCTCCTCGCCGGTGGCGATGTAGGTCGGGCACATGGTCGGGGCGTCTTTGCGGCAGCCGCCGCACCCGTTGCACTGCTCGAGGTTGCCGACGAAGGACGCGTCCTTTTCGGCGAACGCCAGCGTGGCCGGGAAGGGCAGGGAGAGTTCGTAGCCGCCGCCCAGGCGGAGGCGGGTATCGATCCGGAACTCGTGGTTGTCGGTGATGATTTTGCCGGGATTGAGGAGGCTCCGGGGGTCGAACAGGGTCTTGATCTCGGCCATGACGGCGAGCAGCTCGGGTCCGACCTGTTCGGGCATGAACTCGGTGCGGGCGATGCCCACGCCGTGTTCTCCGGTGAACGAGGCGTCGTACCGCCGCGCGAGGGCGGAGGTCTGCTCGGCGAGCAGGCGGAGTTTGGCGATGTCGTCCGCGTGGTGCAGGTCGAGCAGGGGACGCACGTGGAGGAGTCCGGACGCGGCGTGGCCGTAAAAGGATCCCACGAGGCCGAGTTCGCCCATGATCGCCTGGAGTTCGTGGACGTACGCGGGGAGGCGTTTGGGCTCGACCGCGACGTCCTCGATGCCGGGGGTGGGTTTGGCGGGCCCTTTGCGGCCCGTGAGCAGGGAGAGCCCCGCTTTGCGCATGGTCCAGATCATCTCCATCTTTGCCGGGTCGGTGACGATCATGCTGCGGCTGCCGAGGTTCCGCCGGGAAGCCTCGGCGATGCGCGCCTGGGCGTCGTGCTGGAACTCGACGATCAGGAAGGCCTCGCAGGGGTCTTCGTCGAGCCGGAGGAGGTCGCGCGCCGCCTTGAACGCCAGCTGGCCCCGGGTCTGGTCGAAGAGAAGGCGGTCGGCGTGTTCGATGGCGGCGGGTTCGAGATCGGCACATTCCACCGAGGCCTGCAAGGCTTCCGTGACGGAGTTGAAAAAGAAGATCACGAGTCCGGTAACGCCGGGGGGAAGGGGCACGACGCGGACCTCGGCGGAGAATATGCCTGCGAGCGTGCCTTCGCTGCCGGAGATGATCTTGCAGAGGTCGCCCGGGGCGCGGAGGTAGCGATCGAGCCCGTAACCCGGCCAGCGTTTAACCAGAATGTTGGGGAACCAGGTGTGAATGAGGGCGTCGTGCTGCTCGATGAGCTGGCGGATGCGGGCGTTTTCGGCGGCGAGCGCCGGGGAGTCCGCGCCGATGGTTTCGATGCGGCCGTCGGCGAGGAGCACCTCGAGAGCAACGATGTGTTCGGCGGTGGTGCCGTGGAGCGGCGCGCGCGCGCCGGAGGAATTGTTGGCGATCATGCCGCCGAGGGTTGCGCGCGAACTGGTGGCGACGTCGGGCCCGAAACAGAAGCCCTGGGGTTTCAGGAAGGCGTTGAGCTGGTCGAGGACCACGCCGGCCTGGACGCGCACCGTGCGTTTGTCGGGATCGAAGTCCGAGATGCGGCGGTTGTAGCGCGCGAAATCGATGATGAGTCCCTCGCCGACCGCGCCACCGGCAAGCCCGGTACCCGCGCCGCGCGGCGTGACGGGGATGCCGGCTTCGACGGCGGCCTGAAACGCCGCGGCGGCTTCCCGCGCGGATTGCGGGAAGGCGACGGCCTCGGGGCGCATCTGGTAGATGGACGCGTCGGTTGCGTAGAGCGCGCGGGTGAGATCGTCGGTGCGGATCTCGCATTGCGCGGAATGAAGGATGCCGGTTTGTGATTGTGTCATCATGAGACTCTTCTGCGTTGTTTGTGCAACCGGGGTTTGCATGCCGTTGCGCGGTCCGCCCGTCCCTCCGTCCGTTTGGGCGCGCCCGGAGCGCGCGCCTTGGAACCACCCAACGGCGGGTTCCCGCTGTTTCATGCGGCGGCGGGATCGCGCATGGTATCATCGCGCATCACCAACGCCATGAAGGGACAGGCAGCCATATGATTGATAATTCGAATCCGGAAATCCAGTTTGCGATGGAGGCGGTGCGCGCGGGGGCCTTGCTGGCGCGGGAAGTCGAGCGCGAGATGGTGGAACCGGTGCTCACGAAAGAGGACCGGTCGCCGGTGACTGTGGCCGATTTCGCGGTTCAGGGGCTCATCGGGTGCCTGCTGGAGAAGACTTTTCCCGCGGCGGTGCTGGTTGCGGAAGAGGATTCCGGGCCGTTGCGCCAACCCGAGGCCGCGTCCACGTGCAGCCGGGTGGCGGAGTACGTGGGGCGGCGGCTGGCGTATGCCACCCCGCAGACGGTGTGCGCGTGGATCGACCACGGGAACGCCGCGCCGTGCGGGCGGTTCTGGACGCTGGATCCCATCGATGGAACAAAGGGGTTTCTGCGCGGCGGCCAGTACGCGGTGGGCCTGGCGCTGATCGAGGAGGGCGAGGTCGTGCTGGGCGCGATGGCCTGTCCGAACCTGAGCGACGCGCACCGCCCGGAAGCCGGGGGACCGGGGACGCTGGTGATTGCGGCGCGGGGCCAGGGGGCATGGTGGCAGCCGCTCGAGACCGGGGGCGGTCTGCGGCCCTTGCGGGTGTCGGAGAGAGAGAATACCGCGCAGATGCGGATCCTGCGTTCGTTCGAGACGGGCCACACCAACGTGGGCCGCATCGAGCGGATGGCGGCGGCCGTTGGCGTGACCGCGGAGCCCGTGCGCATGGACAGCCAGGCGAAGTATGCGCTGCTGGCGTCGGGCCACGCGGAGCTGTTGTTGCGGCTCCTGACCTCGAAACAGCCCGATTACCGGGAACGCATCTGGGACCAGGCGGCGGGTGCGCTGGTTACCGAGGAAGCCGGGGGGCGCATCACCGACCTGGACGGCAAACGCCTGGACTTCTCGGCGGGGCGAATGCTCGTGAACAACCGGGGGGTCTGCGCTTCGAACGGCCGCGTGCACGACGCGGTGCTGGATACGCTGCGCGTGGTGTGTGAAAACGGGGAGCGGTAGCCCTGTCGCAGGCCCGCGAGGGACTCCCGCAGGCGGCGCCTGGGCATGCAAAAAAACCGGGGCGGTCCGGTGAGGGACCGCCCCGAATCTTGGGTACCCGCGCCGATCAGTTGCACTCGGCTTCGAGCGGCTGGGCCAGTTCCTCGAGGTAGAAGAGGCGGCCGGGGCGCGTGGGCATGAACGTGCTGGTGATCCAGGGGCTGGGCTGGTGGTGGAGCGTGACGCGCAGGGAGAGCCCCTGCCACATCATGCCGCGGCCGAGCGCGCCGTCGGCGCCGCCGATGCACCGGTCCGACTTGAGGAACAGGCCGGGGCCGATGGTGTTAGCCGTGGCGGGGACGAGGGTGGTGCGGCTCTTGAAACTGGTGATGGCGTTCTGCTCGATCGTGAGCGGATGCAAGCGCGCGCCAAGACGGTATTCGGCGGCTTTCCATTGCGCGAGCGAGGCATATTCGCTGGCGAAATGGGGTTCCCAGAAGGCGATATGGCAGACGCGGCCGATGCCGTAGACCGTGACAAGACGCGCGCCGCGTTTGCGCAATGCGGCGATCTGCCGGCCGTACGTGGGCAGTTCTTTCTTGGTGGCGAAGTGGCGCTGTCTGGCGGGGACGGTCAAATTGCCGAGCGGGCCGTAAAAGGCCTGTTCCATGGCGTTCTGGAACGCGCCGGGATCCTTCGCGGGCAGGGTGTTGCCGTTGGGATCGCTCCATTCATCCATGTTGAAGCCGTGGACATGGCCGCATTTCACGCCCCACTCCTTCAGGAAGTAGACGGCCCATTTGTACATGCCCATGGGGCCCACGGGAAGAATGAGGATAAGCGGTTTCTTCGCGTCGCGGGCGTTGCGGATCTCCATGGCGATCTCGTGACCCATCATGGTGTCGAAATCGCCCAGTGTCGGGCAGCATACCGGCTGGAATTGCTTGTGCCACCAGCGCTTGGGTTTGTCGAAGTTCTTCGGCGTGACGGCGGCGCACTTGTCCCACGCCTCAAGGTTCCATCCTTCGGGAAAGAAGCCTTCGAGCAGGGAACCTTTGATCGTGTTCATGAGATTGACGGCCATTGCGATAGTCCTCCCCATCTGGTTGCGTCAAACCACCATGGTACCCCAGTGCGGGGATCAGAGCAAGCCAACGGCCCGGATGGACGCGATGGGCGGCATGCGCCGCCCCGGCGCGACTGCGTGTCCCCGATCGAATGACCGGCGAGGGCGCCGGTCCCATGTCGAATACGATGGCGAAAAACGGGGCCCTGTTGTCAGAGGACGCGTGTCAGAAGGCGGGCGGTGATGAGGATGAGGACCAGTCCCATGACGACGCGGCGGACTTTGAGTTTGAGATGGTCGTTGATCCATTTGCCGACGGGTGAGCCGGCCTGTGCGCCAAGGAACACCAGGGGTACGAGCGCCAGGTTGACCTTGCCCACCGCAAACGGGAGGTCGATTTGGAGGTTGGGCTCCTGAATCATGTGGGCGAAGGCGCCCGCGAGACAGGTGGGCACCATGACCATGTTGGAGAGGGCCACGACGCGTTCGTTCGAGGTGATGCCCGCGATGAGGGCGAGGGGGACGAGCACGGCCCCGCCGCCGACGCCGGTGAGACCGGAGGCGATGCCCATGGCGAAGCCGATGAGGATCGCGAGGGTGTCGCGGGGCCGGACCTGATCTTCAACGACTCGGGGGGGCTCGATGAAGAAGGTGCGGATGCCGACAAGACCCAGGAGCACGATAAAGATCCAGGTGACGGCGCGGTCGTCAAAGAACTGGGTGACCCACCCGCCGATATAGCCTCCGGCGACGGAGCCGAAGGAGAGCTGAACGGCGAGGCGCCATTGCCAGTCGACGTGGCCCTCGTTGAGCCGCCACACGTTGGCCGCGGCCACGAACACGATGATGAGCAGGCTGGTGCCCTTGGCGGTGTGGGGGTCCATGCCCGGCACGAATTCGAGGAAGGCGGGGACCATGAGGATGCCGCCGCCGAGACCGAGGGCGCCGCTCATGAGTCCTACGCCTACGCCCAGGAACAACATGCCGGGGTAGAAGAACAGAGGATTCATCCGCGCTCCTTTGACCGCTCGAGAAGACGCAACCCACCGGCAGTGTAGCAGAACGAGCGCGGCCGCGGGAATTCTCGAGCCGCGCCGCCAGGGACGGTCGCCGCGTCTGCCGTGCAGTCCACGGACCTGGCAGTGTCATGGTTGTCCGGAGGCGGGCGCGCCCGGTAGAATCGCGGACCTATGAACGCTGTACACGCATGGATAACGGTCGTAGCCGGGCTGGCGCAGTACCTGCTGCATCGCCTTCACCTCGCACCGAAACCCGATTTGATGCACGCGCGGGCCGAGTTCTGCACGGTCATCGGACACATCTGGGGCTGGCGGAAACGGCTGCGCGTGGTGCATGGGGAACGGTGCCCGCGGGACATGCCCTGTGTGTTTGCCCAGAACCACGTGTTCCTGCTGGATCCGTTTGTGAGCTTTGGCGCGGCCATGCAGTCGGCGGGCATCCTGCCGCGGTTCATGTCGCGCGACGATTTTTTCGCGGAGAAGAAGCAGTCCTGGTGGTACCGGCTGGTGAATGTAGACGAGTTGATTTGCCAGCTGGGGACGCTGGAGATTTCGCGGGGGAACGTTTCGATCGGGCAGTTGCGGCCTTTCGTGAACGTGCTGCGCAACGGCGAGAGCTTCATCATGTATCCGGGACGGACGCGGAGCCGGAGCGGGCTGATTTTCGAGTACCGGGGGGAGGTCCAGGAACCGGGAAGCGCGTCGTTTTTTTTGGCGCAGGCGCAACGCGGCCGGGAAACGGACCTCGACGTGGCGATTGTGCCGTTGACGCGGACCCGCAATGTCGCCACAGGCATCGACACCGTGCTTGTGGGGCATCCGCTGCGGCTGGCGCCGCGCGCGGGCCGCGAGGAACAGCGCGCGCTCGACTTCCAGCTGGTCGAGGCCATCGCGCAAAATGTGACGGTGAACGCGACGCAGCTCGCCGCGGGCATTCTCTACCTCCACGCGCTGCATGGGCTGGAAGAGTCGATTGGGCGCGGCGGGTTCGAGGCGATGGCGCGGGCGGCGCTCGAACGGGTGAACGGCCGGTACATCGACCCCGACGCGCGGGCGGATCTGCCGGGGCAGGTCTCGGCGGCGCTGCGGCATTTCCGAAAGGCGGGGCTCGTGGTTTTGTCGCGTGACTCGATCCGCCTGGACCGGGCGAAGATTCTCGCGACCCCGCCCATGGACGGCACGTTTCGCAAGTTGAACCCGGTGAAGTACAGCCTCAATCAAGTCCTCCATTTCGCGGATGTGACGCAGGCCATCGAAGACGTTGTGCTGACACCGCGGGCCCAATGTGCCGGCGGCGCCGAGCAGCTTCCGTAGCGTCCGAAGCCGCTCGAAAAAGCCCAGCGCACGGTCGGCCGCGCGCGCCCGGGTCCAGGCGGCGACTGCGGGCGGGCGGCGTTCACCGGGCCGCGGAATCCGCCGGCGGCGCCTTGAAACCGCTCACGCGGGCCTCTTAGGATAGACACGATTCTGCCCTGGGTGCGGGCAGGTTCCCACGACAACGCTGGATGCCTATCGGGTTGCCGGTTGCATCGGAAAGGAATCGCATGCTCACGTTTTCGAACTACTGTGACGAGCTGGGCCGGGTGCTGGCCCGGATTGACGGGGCCGCGTTTGATGCGGCCGTGGGGGCGATCAAGGACGTTCAGGCCGCGGACAAGGTGATCTATGTCTGTGGGAATGGAGGCAGCGCCGCCACCGCTTCGCATATGGTCAACGACCTCGTGAAGGCTCCGGCGGACGCCTCGGGATGCCGCCCGTTCCGGGCGTTTGCCCTGATGGATTGCGTGCCGCTCATGACCGCGTTTGCGAACGATGTGGATTACGCGCGGGCGCTGGCGTTGCAGCTCGAAGCCTACGGGCGCCCTGGCGATCTGCTGGTGGCGTTTTCAGGCAGCGGCAATTCGGCCAACGTGCTCGAGGCGGCGAAGACGGCAAAAGCGAAGGGCCTGACGGTGCTGGGCTTCACGGGGTTTCAGGGCGGCAAGCTGGCGTCCCTGTGCGACATCCACGTCAATGTTCCCTGCGATTCGATGGCGCAGATTGAAGACGCCCACCTGATCATCGAGCATGCCCTGGTCGAGGTCCTCAAAGAGTCGTTCGGCGGGACGTCGAGCGTGCCATGCGGCAACGCCTGACGGCAGAGCAGGGCGAGGTGTGATCATGGATGGCCTTGCGCTTGGCATCGAAATCGGGGGCACGAAACTCCAGGCCGCGCTCGGCACGCCTGCCGGGGAGGTTCTGGCGCAGGAGCGGGGCCGGGCGCCGGCGGGCGAAGGCGCGCAGGCCATCCTGGCGTGGTTTGAACAGTCCGTGCCCCGGCTTCTCGCGGAGGCCTCGTCGCGTGGGCGGGCCGTGACGGGCATGGGCGTTGGATTCGGCGGCCCGGTCGAAACGGCCACCGGCACGGTGCTGGTCTCGCACCAGGTGAGCGGCTGGGACGGGGTGCCGCTCAGGGCGTGGTTCGAGGAGCGCTTCGGCCTGCCAACCGTCGTGGCCAATGACAGCAACGCGGCCGGCTGGGCGGAGTATTGCCTGGGCGCGGGCCGGGGAACCCGGCATTTCTGCTACATGAACATCGGCAGCGGCATCGGCGGCGCGCTCGTGATGGACGGCAAACTCCACGACGGCCAGGGCTTCGGCGCGGCGGAAATCGGGCATTGTTATGTGCCGGACTGGACGGTCCGGGAACCCGGCGCGGCCGACGAACTCGAGCGGCTGTGTTCCGGCTGGTCGATTGAACGGCGGTTTCGGGCGGCGGCAAGCACCGCGCCGAATCCCGTGCTGGCCCGGTTATGCGGGGGCGACCGGGAACGGATCACCTGCGCCATGGTGGCGGAAGCGGCCCGCGCGGGCGACCCGGAATGCCTCGAAGCCCTCGACCGCGTCGCGCAGACGGCGGGCCTGGCCTTGGCCAACGTGATCACCCTGGTCCATCCCGAACGGGTGGCGCTTGGCGGGGGCGTGGCCCTGATGGGCGAGGTCTTGCTGGAGCCATTGCGCCGGCATGTCGACGCGCGAGTGTTTGAACAATTCCGCGGACGCTACGACATCGTGCCGTGCGCGCTGGGCGAGTCCGTCGTGGTCGCGGGCGCGTTGCTGCTTGCGCCCCGCCCGGCTTGACCGGGCGCCTTGATTTTACCGGCATCCTGGGCGATGATCCCGGGCGGCGCCGTCGCGCAAATGGCACGTGCGGCTCAATCACCATCACCCACCACAAAGGAGAGCAAAGGCCATGACAGGGGAACGATTCGCGGCGGGCGCGCAGAGTTACAGTTTCCGGAAATTCGACACGGCCGGGGCCGTCGCGTGTTTGAAGCAACTGGGCGCCGACACGATGGAATTCTGTGCGGTCCATTTTCCGCCGGATGCGGGGGACGCGGGGTTTGCGGGAATTAAACGTCTGCTGGAGGAACAGCAGGTGCAGGTGCCGTGCTATGGCGTGGAAGGGTTTACGGCCGACGCCGCGGCGAACCGGAAGAAGTTCGAGTTTGCGCGGGCGCTGGGTGCGCAGGTGCTGACGGCGGACCCGGCGCCGGACGCGTTTGACAGCCTCGACGCGCTGGTCGAAGAGTTCCAGATCCGGATAGCGATCCACAATCACGGCCCGGGGGCGCGGTATGACAAGGTCGAGGATACGCTCAAGGCGGTGCGGGGACGGCACCCGTTTATCGGCGCCTGTGTGGACACGGGACATCATCTGCGATCGAACGAGCCGCCGCACGAGGTGATCACGCGCCTTGGCGACCGGCTGCTTTCGTTGCACCTCAAGGACTGGATTATCGGGGGCGAGGAACAGATCCTCGGCGAGGGCGATCTGGATCTGACCGCTGTCGCCCGGGCCCTGCTGGAAATCGGGTTCACGGGGCCGGTCGTAATGGAATACGAGGAGAGCCCCGACAATCCCGTGCCCGACATGAAGAAGGGCCTGGCCAACTGGCGCGCGGCGGTAAAGGCCGCCGGAGCGTAATGCGCCGGTCTATTGCGCCGGCGATTGGCTGAACACGACACAGACGGGCGAAGGCACGGCAACGGTCTGGCCCGTAGGCTCGAGCGCGCCGGACGCGGGGTCGATCCGGAACACGGCCAGGGTGTCCGATTCCTGGTTCGCGGCGATGAGGAACCGTCCCTCGGGATCCATGTTGAAGTTGCGTGGCGTCTTGCCCTGGGTAGAAGTCCAGCCCGCGGGCGTGAGGGCGCCGGACCCGGCATCGATGGTAAACACGGCGATGCTGTCGTGTCCGCGGTTCGAGCCGTAAACAAACCGGCCGGAGGGGTGGACTTTGATCTCGGCGGTGGTGTTGTCTCCGGTGAAATCCCCGGGCACTGTGGTGACGGAGTGAATGGGGTCGAGGCGGCCCGCGGCGGGGTCATACGTGAACGCGGTGATGGTGCAATCGAGCTCGTTGATCACGTAGGCGAATTTCCCGGAGGGATGGAACGCGAAGTGGCGCGGGCCGGCGCCGGGGGCAAGGTGCACGGAAGGCGGGTCGTTGGCTTCAAGCGTGCCGAGCATGTCGTTGAAGCGGTAGACCATGATCTGGTCGGTGCCGAGGTCGGCGGCGAAAAGGAACCGGCCGGCGGGATCGAAGGTGACGGAGTGGGCGTGGGCTTCGCGCTGGCGTTGCGGGTGGATGCTCGACCCCGTGTGCTGCACGAACGCGCTGGCCTCGCCGAGGGGGCCGTCTTCGCGGATGGGCAGGGCAGCAATGCTGCCGCTGCCGTAATTCGCGACGGCGACATGGCGGCCTGCCGGGGCGACGGCGACATGGCACGGGCCGCCGCCCCTGGATGACGCGCGGTTGAGCTGCGTCAGCGCGCCGGTTTCGGGTTCCACCAGGAAGGCTGTCACGCTGTCCCATTTCTCGCCCGACTCGCGCGTGGCCTCGCCGACGGCGTAGAGCAGAGGTTTGGCGGGGTGCACCGCGAGGAACGAGGGGTTGCCGGTTTTTGCGGCAAGTTGCGGATGGCCGAGACGTCCGGTTTGCGCGTCGAAATCAAGAACATAAATGCCCTCGCTGGCGCCGCCGGTGTAGGTGCCTGCGTACACGCGGAGATTGCGCGGGGTCTCTTGCGCATCGGCGGCATAAACCAGCGGGGCAACGCTCCCCACCACGATCGCCGCGAGTATCTGTCGGTTGATGTTCACGATGTCTCCTCCGTGGATGGGGGCCGGCAATCCGGCCCGCAAAACCCGCTCCGTGTGCCTGTGTGAAGGCGTCACTATAGCACGCGGAAGCGGCGAACCGGAGGAACGCGGAACAACACACGGGCGGCCCCAGGCGCGGGAGCGGGCAAAAATGGAACACCGCGCCGCCGCCCGCACACCGCACTGCAGGGCCTGTAAGACCCCGCACGGCCGAGAATGCGCAAAAACGCCTTTAAAACCCGGCCAATACGGGCGGTGAATTTTTTCTGATTTTTCTGTTGACATCCGGGTTTCCTTTTGCTAAACTAGTCTTCCCGTCGCGAGAACGACGGGGCGCGGGACCGGGTTCGGTCGCAAGGCCGGTCGAGTCCACCGAACAAAGGGGTTGACAAAGCCCCCGCTGCTTGATACAATCAGCGTTCGGACGGTGGGCGCAGAAGCCCGCCCGCGAGAGGCCGCCACGCCGGAATTTCGTGGCGTGGTTCGGGCACTAAAGTCACCCTGAATGTAGCCCGACACGGGAACGCAGGGTATTGGTGTCTGCGGGCGGAGAACCGCCGGGGCGCCTGGGCTCTTTGAAAGTTGAATACGGTGCATGTCCTGTTTAAGACAGCAAACAGGTCATGTAATACAGGTAAGGTGATGCAGGGAGATTCCCTGTGCCACTTTGCCCCCAAGTATGATGAGATTCCTTTTCAATAGGAATCAGACTCGCCTAAGACGGGGCGTTTTAGCGCGCCTCGTTCGATTTTTATCGGAGAGTTTGATCCTGGCTCAGAACGAACGCTGGCGGCAGGCTTCATACATGCAAGTCGAGCGGAAAGGCCCCTTCGGGGGTACTCGAGCGGCGAACGGGTGAGTAACAGGTGGGTAATCTGCCTTTCGGAGGGGGATAACGGCTGGAAACGGCCGCTAATACCCCGTACGGTTGTGAAGCTCTCGGGCTTTGCAAAGAAAGGGGCCTTTAAAGCCCCGCCGAAAGATGAGCCCGCCCCCCATTAGCTAGTTGGCGGGGTAATGGCCCACCAAGGCTGTGATGGGTAGCCGAGCTGAGAGGTTGATCGGCCACACTGGAACTGAGACACGGTCCAGACACCTACGGGTGGCAGCAGTAGGGAATATTGCGCAATGGGCGAAAGCCTGACGCAGCCATGCCGCGTGGATGATGAAGGCCTTCGGGTCGTAAAGTCCTTTTCTGAGGGAAGAACTGCCGGGGGAGGAAATGCCCTTGGCTTGACGGTACCTCAGGAATAAGCAACGGCTAACTCCGTGCCAGCAGCCGCGGTAATACGGAGGTTGCAAGCGTTGTTCGGAATGACTGGGCGTAAAGGGAGCGCAGGCGGCCAAGTCAGTCTGAAGTGAAAGCCCGGGGCTTAACCCCGGAATAGCTTTGGATACTGCCTGGCTTGAGTGTGCGATAGGAAAGCGGAATTCCAGGTGTAGCGGTGAAATGCGTAGATATCTGGAGGAACACCGGTGGCGAAAGCGGCTTTCTGGCGCATAACTGACGCTGAGGCTCGAAAGCGTGGGGAGCGAACGGGATTAGATACCCCGGTAGTCCACGCCGTAAACGTTGTGCACTAGGTGTGGGAGGTATCGACCCCTTCCGTGCCGAAGCTAACGCATTAAGTGCACCGCCTGGGGAGTACGGTCGCAAGACTGAAACTCAAAGGAATTGACGGGGGCCCGCACAAGCGGTGGAGCATGTGGTTTAATTCGAGGCAACGCGAAGAACCTTACCCAGGCTTGACA
>Ga0209510_1001855_pt1:17500-22811 | contig 22811 bp, 14 predicted proteins | sample BiotimSIPDNA_FD_185749 | JGI IMG/M metagenome (GOLD analysis project Ga0209510, IMG submission 185749) | Anaerobic biogas reactor microbial communites from Washington, USA - Biogas_R1 time_0 SIP DNA (SPAdes) (version 2) | ecosystem: Engineered > Bioreactor > Anaerobic > Unclassified...
AAAATCCAAGGGTTCCCGGGGAAGGATAATCCGCCCGGGGTTAGTCGGAGCCTAAGCCGAGGCCGAAAGGCGTAGGCGATGGGAAACAGGCACAAAGATTCCTGTACCACCGCGCCATCGTTTGAGCGATGGGGTGACGCAGGAGGATAGGGCGGCCGTCTGTTGGCTTAGACGGTCTAAGCGTGTGGGAGGTAGCCCAGGCAAATCCGGGCTGCAATACTCCGAGGCGTTAAGGGACGTGGATGGGAAACTTGAAGCGGATCGCTCGATTCCATACTGCCAAGAAAAACCTCTAGCGAGGTGGCCGGTGTCCGTACCGTAAACCGACACAGGTGGATGAGAAGAGGATTCTAAGGCGCTCGGGAGACCACTCCTTAAGGAACTCGACCAATTGGCCCCGTAACTTCGGAAGAAGGGGTGCTCTGGCCGGTGAAGGACTTGCTCCGTAAGCTGGCTGGAGTCGCAGCGAAGAGGTTCAGGCGACTGTTTACTAAAAACACAGGTCTCTGCAAAGTCGCAAGACGACGTATAGGGACTGACGCCTGCCCAATGCCGGAAGGTTAACGGGAGGAGTCAACGCTTCGGCGTGAAGCTCTGAACCGAAGCCCCGGTTAATGGCGGCCGTAACTATAACGGTCCTAAGGTAGCGAAATTCCTTGTCGGGTAAGTTCCGACCTGCACGAATGGCGTAACGATCTGAACATTGTCTCAAGGAGTGACCCGGTGAAGTTGTATTACCAGTGAAGATGCTGGTTACCCGCAGAAGGACGGAAAGACCCCGTGCACCTTTACTACAGCTTGATATTGACTTTCGTTTTAGCTTGTATAGGATAGGTGGGAGGCGTCGAGACCGGGGCGTCAGCTTCGGTGGAGCCACCCTTGGAATACCACCCTTGTTAAAATGGAAGCCTAACCCTGAACCCGTGAAGCCGGGCAGGGGACAGTGTCTGGTGGGTAGTTTGACTGGGGCGGTCGCCTCACAAAGAGTAACTGAGGCGCCCAAAGGTTCCCTCAGCATGTTTGGAAATCATGCGCAGAGCGTAAAGGTAGAAGGGAGCTTGACTGCGAGACCAACAAGTCGAGCAGGTACGAAAGTAGGGCTTAGTGATCCAGCGGTTCCGTATGGAAGGGCCGTTGCTCAACGGATAAAAGGTACGCCGGGGATAACAGGCTTATAACCCCCAAGAGTTCACATCGACGGGGTTGTTTGGCACCTCGATGTCGGCTCGTCACATCCTGGGGCTGAAGCAGGTCCCAAGGGTTCGTCTGTTCGCCGATTAATGTGGCACGCGAGCTGGGTTTAGAACGTCGTGAGACAGTTCGGTCCCTATCCTCTGTGGGCGTAGGAGATTTGAGGGAAGCTGCCCCTAGTACGAGAGGACCGGGGTGGACGGACCTATGGTGCTCCGGTTGTCACGCCAGTGGCACCGCCGGGTAGCTATGTCCGGTCGGGATAAGCGCTGAAAGCATCTAAGCACGAAACCCATCCCAAGATAAGATCTCCCTGGACCGCAAGGTCCCTGAAGGGCCCTGGAAGACTACCAGGTTGATAGGCTGGAGGTGTACGCATGGCGACATGTTAAGCTGACCAGTACTAATCGCCCGTGAGGCTTGGCCTTTAATCTGCCGAACTCAAATGGGGTTTGGCAGGACGCATCGGTGGATTTGATACCCACGTTGCATCTAACCCTTACATTCCTGTCAGGTTTTCGCCGGTGACTATGGCGGTGGGGCCACACCTGTTCCCATTCCGAACACAGAAGTTAAGCCCACCTGCGCCTATGGTACTGCGCGGGCAACTGCGTGGGAGAGTCGGTCGTCGCCGGCACTATCGTTCGCCCCCGGGATTCGCAAGAATCCCGGGGGCGCTTTTTTTTGACCCCGCGGCGGGGCCCGGAGACCCAATCGCACCTTCCGCGGGGCTGCCCTCCGGTCCGAACGGGGACACGTAGTCGCGCCGCGTGCGAATTCAGTCCCGAAGGGACGAAAGAGAATAACCCCGGGTTTCAACCCGGGGATTAACGTCGCGCCCAGATCGAGTCCCGTAGGGACGACAGAGTCCGGATTAGCTCCCAGATGCATCTGGGATCACATTCGATCCCGTGCCGTTTGAGAAACGTCAACAATTCCTCTTTGCCCGTTTTGTGATCATTGTACGCAGGCTGACCGTTCAACTATCGGACGGCATCTTCGACTCTGCCGTCCCTATGGGACTTGGGGCCTTTGGGGTTGCGTGAACCCCGGGTTGAAACCCGGGGCCATTTTCTTTCGTCCCTGACGGGACTCACTCTGGGCGCGCCGCTGATCTCCGGGTTGAACCCCGGGGCTATTCTCGGTCGCCCTTTCAGGGCTGCAAGAACAGGCACGCGTGGCCGGGGATGGCTTCTTCCCGCCTCTTGTGTCCCCCGCTGGCGGGGGTGGCCGCCGAAGGCGGCCGGGGGTGGATTTGAACCCCGCAATTTTGGGCAAGGGAGTAAGCGTCCGGTGAAGCACAGGTGGTTGACGGCGCGCAGGGAACGGGTTGCAGATTTGTTCAACCCCATTCGGGGTTGGGCCGTTGGGGTTGTCCGGAATCCCGTGTTCACCGTCTACGGGGCTGCCCTCCGGTTCGAACGGGGACACGTAGTCGCGCCGGGGACGGCGCTTGGAACATGTCCCCGTTCTTCGCCATCTCCTCCAATTCGGGACCGGCGCGCTCGCCGATCGTTCGAACGGGGACACGTAGTCGCGCCGGGACGGCGCTTGGAGCATGTCCCCCTTCTGCGAGCATAAACGGAGGCAGGCGCCCAGCGCCGTTCGCGGGGCAGATCCGTGTCGCGGCTCGAAGCGGAATCAGGGGTTTTCGGGGAGGTAGTCTTCGCGGACGGGGGAGAAGACTTCGACGGCGATGGTGTCTTCGAGGATCTCGGCGGCGTGTTCGACGTCGCCGCGGATGGCCCAGGCATCGCCGGGGTGCACGTCGTATGTGGCGTCGCCGATGGCCAGGCGGATGTGGCCGGAAACGAGGAAGCCGGCCTGTTCGTGGACGTGCGCATGACGGGGCAGCGAGGCCCCGGCGGTCATGCGGAACTCGGCCGTCAGGGTGCGCGCGCCCCAGGTGATGGTCTTGATGCGAATGCCGGGAAGGGCTTCGCGGAATCCCTCGTTTGACCGCGTGTAGAACATGGGCGTATCTCCGTTCCGGCAGGGGCCGCGCTCAAAACTGCCTGACGGTACCATACCACTGGCTGCCGGCGTGATCCAGATGCAGGACCGACAGGCCGTCGAGGCGGCGCGCTTTGCCGAACCGGGCTTCCATGTCCACGGCAAAGCGGTAGTCGGCGCCTTCAAAATGCTCGTGTTCTTCGTACTTGACGGTTTCGAAACATTGCGTGCGCACGCACTGGCAATAGCCGATGGGCACGCCGAAAGTCTCGCGGAGGCGGTATTCGCCGGGGCCTTTGAAGAGGGCCTCCCATTCGGCGTGGGGGTCGAGCTCACCGAGCAGGATGCGCGCGGTGGTTTCGCGGGTCAGCAATTTGCGGCCTTCCGGCGCGACAAAGGCCACGTCTTCAGGCACCTCGGCCAGGCGGGCAAACAGATCGGGCGGCACGATGATGTCGGCGTCGAGCAGGATGGTCCACTCGCCGGAGGCCATTCGGACGGACTCGTTGATGAGCAGGCCTTTCGAATGGACATTCCTGGGGGGGAACGGCGACCGGACGATGCGCAGGCCGGGATGAGCCAGTCCCATCGAGTCGAGGATGTCGTCGGTTGCATCGACTCCCGGCACATAGGCGATGATCGCCTCGATGCGGTCGAGCGGCACCCCGTGCGGGTTTGCCACGGCCCGGAGGGCGGCCTGCATGCGGCGGGCGTAGCGGGTGCACACCATCACCACCGAAAACCGGATGTTCTCCGTAGCTGCGGGTTCGCCCGCGCCTTCCCAGATCTGTACCGCCTGCGTCACAACCGAGCCGTCGATGTTCCAGATGCTGATCTGGGGTTCGAGGACGCCGCCGAGCCGCGCGGGCGTGTACATGCCCCGTTCGAGGACCTCGGGCCGCATGGGGACATCGTCGCGGAGGAGGACATAGCGGCCGTCGCGGGCGACGTGGAGGAGCAGTTTGTGCACATAGCCCTCCATGGGGCACAGCACCTTGCGCTGGCGTCCAAAGCCGAAGCCGATGTAATCCGCCGAGCCGCCGCCGACGGTGGCGGCGATGGTGAAGGGGGGATCGAGGCGGCCGAGCGGGGAACTGAGTTTTTCGGTGTTGGTGAACGAGTACCAGCGGTTGCCGCCGGGCATCTGCATCATGGCCTGCCCTTCGACGGCGTATTCGGAGGAATCCAGATCGCGGGTTGGGGGCCGGGTCGTGACGGTCTCGCGGGCTGCGTTGGCGAGCGCGGCCAGCGTCTCGTCCAACCGGAGCCGTTCCCGGTCGATGGGGTCGTAGAATTTGGGTTGTTCGCGTGAGGGATAGCGCGAACCCCCGGCGTGATCCGCCTCAGGACCGGCCCCGGGTTGCTGCGCAGACCGCTGGGTCCGTTTCGGCGTTTCAGTTTGTGCCTCGCTTCGGCTGCGATTGCGCGGCCGCCAATAGCGCGTGACCTTGTGCAGGGCCCAGGCGCGCGCGTGGACCCAGGGGTGGTTGATGAGCCAGGGAAACAGGGCGCGGTCGATGGGATTCCGGTACGACGTGTGCTGGTTCAGAAGCATAAGGAGGACCAGCCGCGCGACGGTGGGGCCGCGGCGGTTGAGGCGTGCCGCAAGGGCATAGGCCTCGGCCTCGTACTGCTGATGGTCATTGGAGAACTGGCACTCGGAAACCAGATGTGCCTGGTTGACCGGGTCGAGCAGGGCGCGGGGCCAGAAGAGCAGGTTCACTTCGAGCCCCTGAGCCGCGACGGCCCGGGCCAGATCGTTGGCGGCCGCTGCGGAGGTTTCGCTCCGCGGCTGGCCGACGCTCGGGGGTAGCTCCAGGAAGGGATCGGTCAGGGCGATGTTGACGGACACCACGGTCCGGTCGCGCCATCGTTCCGCGAGGGCCCGGGCGGCCCCGGCGTCGAAGGAGAACGGCGCGTGGACTTGAAGCCGCACCGGCACCCCGGCGTCGCCGGCCGCATCGAGCCATCGTTCCACGAGCGGCGCAGTGACGTCGGGGGGGGTCAGGAACACGTCAAACAGACCACGCTGTTTGAGCACGGCCAGCTGGGGAGGCGGCTGGTCGCAGGCGGTCCGGAACGAAATGCGGGCGTCAAGCTGATGGCCCTGTTCGAGCAAGAATTCGAGGGCGAGCGGGGCGGCGCCGCGCAGGAAGACGTCGATCTT
>Ga0209510_1001856_pt1 | contig 22801 bp, 15 predicted proteins | sample BiotimSIPDNA_FD_185749 | JGI IMG/M metagenome (GOLD analysis project Ga0209510, IMG submission 185749) | Anaerobic biogas reactor microbial communites from Washington, USA - Biogas_R1 time_0 SIP DNA (SPAdes) (version 2) | ecosystem: Engineered > Bioreactor > Anaerobic > Unclassified | place...
TTCGGTCCTCTTCTTTCAAATTATGACAGGGCATCAATTATTCTGGATAATTGTAGCGTTGATTTTACTTCTTTTAGAATCACTTTCTTTATTCTGGATTGGTCGAAAGAAGAAAATTTAATGATGAGATAAAAAAAGACTTCCTCTTTTTTTGAGGAAGCCTTCAAGTCAAATTCTAGCAAATAGAATTATTGCTCACACATGAACATGCCCTCGTCAGTAGCAGTGCAATTTGGAAATCCTGTACAGTCTGATGCAATGGTTCCTTGTAATGTATTAGTACATTCTTGATCTAGAAAAGCCTTCGCATCTGCTGAAGTAGTGTACATACAAGAGCTAAATACACCTGGAACCACGCAGGCAGTCTGAATGGTTGTTTCAGAAGCAGAGCTTGAAGAATCATCACCACAGGCAGTGAACATCATTAAACCAAATGCAGCTAGCGCAAGAGGAAGTTTTTTCATTTGAGACTCCTTTTATTTATTTGTGTTAAAAATGAAAAATCCCAAAAGGGCATTGAAATTATCTGCTCCCTTTTTTTGATGGGTTTGATACAAAGTCTACATTAATATTTTTAATTTTCCAAACAAATTTATCAAAAAAATCACTTCAAATATCTACAATGCATTTTTTAATAAAAAGAAATAAAAAATTTTGTAATGAAGGAGTTGTTTTATAAAATGAATTAGTATAGCGGGTTTAGGAGCTATAACGCTTTTAAATAAGCAAGAAATCAGCTAAAAAGTCACTACACAGAATGAATAGATGCTATCTTTTATATAAATGGAATCCCTAATGAATAATTATTCATTTTTTTTGAGCAAAGAAATAAAGTGAAGTTTTAGAGAATCCAAAACAAGGTGAAATAAGGACCGAGAATGAATCAAAATATCAAAGAAGCTGCTTTAGCTTATCACGCTAGTGGAAAGCCAGGAAAAATAGAAGTCGTTCCTACAAAACCACATTCCACTCAAACTGATTTAGGATTAGCTTATACACCAGGCGTTGCTGAACCTTGCCTTGAAATTGAACGAGATGAATCACTCGCTTATGATTATACTGGAAAAGGAAATTTAGTTGCTGTTATTTCTAATGGAACAGCTGTTTTAGGATTAGGCGATATAGGCGCTTTAGCTGGTAAACCAGTTATGGAGGGCAAAGCTCTTCTTTTCAAAATTTATGCAGGGATAGACGTATTTGATATTGAAATCAATGAAAAAGATCCTAAAAAATTTATTGAAATAGTCAAAGGCATTGCTCCTACATTTGGTGGCATTAATTTAGAAGACATTAAAGCTCCAGAGTGTTTTGAAATAGAACAAACTTTAGTTAAAGCATTAGATATTCCTGTCATGCATGATGATCAGCATGGAACAGCTATTATTTCTGCTGCTGGTCTTTTAAATGCAATTGAAATTGCAGGGAAAAATATTGCAGAAGTGAAAATGGTGGTGAATGGTGCTGGTGCTGCTGCAAGTGCTTGTACAAGACTTTATCTTGCGCTTGGTTTGAAAAAAGAAAACCTAGTTATGGTGGATAGCAAGGGTGTAATTAATCCGAATCGTAGTGATTTGAGCCCTAATAAAAAAGAATTCATGACACAAAGAACAGATGTCAATACTTTAAAAGAAGCGTTAGTTGGCGCTGATATCTTTTTAGGCCTTTCTAAGGGTAATATTTTAACTCGAGAAATGGTGCGTAGCATGGCAGATGTTCCTATTGTATTTGCACTAGCTAATCCTACACCAGAAATATCTTATGAAGAAGCCCTTGCTTCTCGTGGCGATTTGATTTTTGCAACGGGCCGTTCTGATTATCCTAACCAAATTAACAACGTAATTGGATTCCCATATATTTTCAGAGGTGCTCTTGATGTGCGCGCTTCTACAATTAATGAAGAAATGAAATTAGCGGCTGTACGTGCGATTGCTAAATTGGCTCATGAACCTGTACCTGATGTAGTGAATATTGCGTATAATGCCAAGAGATTTACCTTTGGTAAGGATTACTTAATCCCTAAGCCTTTAGATCCTCGCTTGCTAACAGAAGTTTCCATTGCGGTTGCAAAAGCTGCTATTGATAGCGGGGTCGCTAGAAAGCCTATTACAGATTGGGATGCTTATTATGACCGTCTTCGCGATATGATGGGCTATGATAATAAGATGATGCGTGGCTTTACAGATACCGCTCGTAGTAATCCAAAACGTGTTGTATTTGCCGAAGGAATGCATATCAACATGATTAAGGCTGCTGTTCAAGCAAAGAATGAAGGAATTGCGTTCCCTATTTTGCTAGGAAATCCAGAACGCATTATGATGACGGCTCAAAAAGAACACTTGGATCTTTCAGGAATAAAAATTATTAATACAAGAAGCCCTGAAGAATTCGAAAGACGTAGAGCTTATGCTGCCATTTATACTGAGGAAAACGGTCGAAATGGCGTAACATTTGAAGAAGCCCGAGATGATATGTATGAGCCAAATCATTTTGGAATGATGATGGTGAAAACAGGAGATGCCGACGCTTTTATTACAGGTGTTTATTCCAAATATTCAGAAACTATTGCTCTTGCAAAATCAATTATTGGAATACGAAAAGAGTATAAGCATTTTGGAGCTCTTCATATTTTAAATACAATGAAAGGAACTTTCTTCCTTGCAGATACGTTGATTAATCGTAATCCAGATGCAGATACGCTTGTGGATATTGCTAAATTGACTCATGATGCTGTTCGCTTTTTTGCTCATGATCCAATCATGGCAATGCTTTCCTATTCAAATTTTGGATCTGACTTAGAACAAGTGTGTGGAACTTCAAACATAGTAAGAGAAGCTGTCGCTAAATTACACAGTGATTTCCCTGAGTATGTTGTGGATGGTGAAATGCAAGTGAATTTTGCTCTGAATAAAGAGTTAAGAGATCAGAAGTATAGTTTTACAAAGTTGAAAGGTAAAAACGTAAATACTCTGATTTTCCCTTGCCTAAGTTCTGCAAATACAACTTATAAAATGCTTTTGGAAATGGGTATAGGCGAGTCGATAGGGCCTGTACAGATGGGGCTAAAAAAACCGATTCATTTTACAGATGTAGAAAGTTCAGTACGGGATATTTTTAATTTGACTGTGGCTGCTGTGATTGATGCCATAGTGCAAGAGAAAAAAGACGCCGAAAAGAAATAGGAATTTATATTACGACTATGAATTCAAAAAATCAGCTTTATTTTACGATACATGGACACTTTTATCAGCCTCCACGAGAGAATCCTTGGACTGGTATTATAGAAAATCAAGAAAGTGCATACCCTTTTCATGATTGGAATGATCGAATAGCCCATGAATGTTATAGTCCTAATGGGGCTAGTAGATTACTTTCACCAACGGGACGTATTCAGGATATCGTTAATAATTATGAATACATGAGTTTTAATATCGGACCCACATTAATGAATTGGATTCGAAAAAAGGCTCCTGAAACTTACCAGCATATTCAAGAAGCGGATAAAAAAAGTGCTGAACGCTTGAATGGGCATGGCAATGCGATTGCTCAAGTCTATAATCACATCATCATGCCTCTTGCCTCACCAGAAGATCGAATAACTCAGATTCGTTGGGGTATTCGTGATTTTGAATTCCATTTTAATCGTAAACCAGAAGCAATATGGTTAGCAGAAACAGCGATTAATATGGATACGGTGGTGGACTTGATTCGTGAAGGAATTCGTTTTACCATTCTTTCTCCAACTCAAGCGGAGTCATTTAGAAAAATAGGGGACTCGCATTGGTCTGATTGTTCTCATACCAATATTGATACGAGTCGTCCTTATCGAATTTATCCTAAAGATGCTGAAGGCAATACCATTTGCGAAGGGTATTTAGATGTCTTTTTTTATCATCCCTCTCTTTCTAGTGCAGTGGGTTTTGAACATCTTTTACGAGATGCCAATGTCTTTGGTAAGCGTATTTTGGATATTTTTGATCCCAAAAAAACAGAGCCTCAACTGGTGAATATTGGTACTGATGGAGAGTCTTATGGCCATCATGAACCATTTGGAGATATGTGTGCTGCTTGGCTTTTTAATAAGTATGCCCCAGATCATCATATGGTTCCAGTAAACTACGGTTGGTTTTTGGAAAAATTTCCTCCTCAATATGAAGTGAAACTAAAAAACGTGTATGGCGAAGGCTCTGCATGGAGTTGTGCTCATGGTGTAGGCCGTTGGATCCGTGATTGTGGCTGTTCTACAGGTGGCCCTGGAGAATGGAATCAGAAATGGCGTACCCCTTTACGCGATGCTTTTGATCATTTGAAAAAATTAGCTGATGATGTTTTTCTTCGAGAATTCCCAAAGTATTCTTCTATAAATCCGTGGGAGGCGCGCAATCTTTATATTGATTGTTTAGTGGATTCTAAAGATGAGGAACGATCTAAGAAGTTCTTAAAACATATTTTAAAACATCCTGACAATGAAAAAGAATCGGCAGCGGCTTTACGTCTGCTTGAAATTCAAAAATATGTCATGTTTAGTTATACAAGTTGTGGTTGGTTCTTTAATGATCTAGAAGGTCTTGAGCCTGTTCAAAATATGCGTTATGCTCTTAGAGCGATTGAACTCTTTAAGCCTTTCTTACCTTTTGGTCATCCAATCAAAGAAGAAGTTTTAAGTATTTTAGCTCGCGCCGTTTCTAATGAACATCAATGGAATGGAGCTGAAATATTTACGCGCTTTGCTGTTCCAGAAATTCCAGTCACGATGAAATTGATGGCTGAACGTGCTGTTGTTTATCATTTAAAATTAAATGATATTTATTACGATAAAGATTCTCGTATTCATACAGAGAAAAAATCTTCTAGACGTCGCCAGACATTAGTATTATCTTCATTTCGTGACACTTGCCTCCAAGAAGCTTTGTCTGCTAAAATTTTAGTGATTACTGATCATCTCGGGCGTGTTAATATCGTGGTTTGTGAAGGCAGCTATAATGATTTAAGCTTTGTCTCAGACCCTAATATTTCCATCGCTGAATTGAGGTCTCTATACCCAACAGCGTATGTGGTTCGGTTACGTGATTTGATGAGTGATTCTCTTAAAAGAATTAATCAGTTATCTACCCAAAAATATTTAGCAAAGATTACAGAAACATTTTCTGAAGTAGCCTTACAACAGGGCTTGACTGTTGATAGCCTTGCTGATCCAGATCATACTTTACCAGATACCATGCGAAAGGTTTTAAGTCTTGATATCAACTTTAGAATACATCGTGGTGCATTAGATTACTTAAAGAAACCAAGCGAAGAAGTGTTTAATACGGTAAAAGAATTAGTGGATGAATCTAATGAATTACGTACGAAATTTTCTTTTGGTGGAACAGGTCGCTTATTCCATAAAAAATTAATGGAATTAATCGATTTAGCTACTGATCAATTGGATGAAACCTCAGTCAATCACATTACAGGTCTCATTTCTATGGCTGATTGGTTGAAGTTATATATTGATAAAACCACTTTAGAAAATAAGGCGTTTTTAACATATCAGCATTTTAAAGAAAAACCTAAAGGGCCATTAAAATCATTATTACCAATGTTTGATTGGCTTAATTTTGAGCGACCAGATGGACTATGAACTTTCTAAAGAACCTTTAATATCCGCCTCTCAAATTGAGGGGCGTGTTCTAGAATTAGGGCAAGAAATTTCTTCTCAATTTTCGGTGGACTTAGTTTTAGGGGTTCTTACTGGTTCTTTTATTTTTGTAGCCGATCTAGTTCGCACTATGCCAAATCCAGTTCAGATTCGTTTTATTAAAGCCTCAAGTTACGGGCTTTCTCAACATAGTTCAGGAATAGTCAAAATAAATGGTTTAGATGAAATGGACTTAAAAAATAAGAACGTTCTTGTTGTGGATGATATTTTGGATTCAGGGAGAACGTTATCTTGCCTTTTAGAACAAGTCCGTTTAGCGGGAGCGAATATTGTAAAAAGTGCTGTTCTTTTAGATAAACCTTCTCGTCGAGAGGTCCCTTTAGAAGCTGACTTTGTAGGCTTTTCGATCGAAAATCATTTTGTGGTTGGCTACGGATTAGATTATGCTGAAGGATATCGCTCATTGCGAGCGATTTATAAGATGAGCATTCCATCTCCATAACTAAAAAGTTTCATTTTGTTTTTAACCGCTTCTGCATAAGCTGCCAGAGTATTTTCTCTTCCATACAAAGCGGCAACAAGTAAAATTAAAGAACTCTTTGGCCAGTGGAAATTAGTGAGTAATCCATCAACGATTTTATACTGATACCCTGGATAAATAAATGCGTGAGTAATCCCTTTTTGTGCCGTGAGCTTTCCATCAGGAGAAGCGATCGTTTCAAGTACTCTTGTGCTTGTAGTTCCAACAGTAATGATTCGCCCTTTTTTCTCTTTTACGTTATTAATGAGGCGTGCATTTTCTTCAGTGAGTTCATAAAATTCACCATGCATATGGTGCTCTCGAAAATCTTCGACAGAAATATTTTGAAAAGTACCTGGCCCAACGTGTAAAGTTACTTCTGCAATGGAAACGCCTTTGGCTTTTAACTTGTCAAGCATTTCATTACTAAAGTGAAGGCTCGCTGTAGGGGCTGCGACTGCACCTGCGAACTTTGCAAAAATCGTTTGGTAAGCTTTTTTATCATCTTCGTCATCAGGCCTTAATATATAAGGTGGTAATGGAACGTGTCCTTGATCATTCATCACCTGCTCAAGTTCCGCTGGTGAAACACTAAAACGAAGGACTCTAGCACCATCTTCTTTTATTTCTTCGACAGTCACGGAAACGCCAGCAATTGAAAGTTCTTTTCCAACGGTAAAGGCTTTTCCTGGTTTAACCCAAGCTTCCCAACGTGCTTCACCAGATTTCGCAGGAATCAAAGCTTGTACTAGAAGAGTCTCTACATGGCCTCCAAAAGCGGTGTTTCCGAAAAGCCTTGCTGGAATGACTTTTGTGTTATTGACGACAAGACAATCTTCTGGTTGAATTAAATCGACTATTTCGGCTGATGGAAGAATGGATCGAGTGGTCCCATTTTTAGGACAGTAGAGAATATTTGTTTTCCCTTTTCCTGCAGTTCGATTAGCTATTAATTCTTTTGGAAAATCAAAATCGAAATCAGATAACTTATAAGAATTCATGGATGAGAGCCTTTAAAAAATATAGTGGCGAAAAGAAGGTTTACTGAAGTAAATTAAAATTATGACTTAAGTGCTTTTAATGAGGTTTGAATCATTTTTTTTATTTCTTCTTTAAAGAGAACAGGTTCAATGATTTCAATATCAGGCAAAAGCCCAATAATCCATTTTCTTAAATCAGGAGAATCGTATAAATTCAATTCGATAGTAGAATGATTTTTTTGTTTTTTTATTTTAGCGGGTGGATTAAAATGAGACTCTCTGAATTGGCTTTCTAGCCAAGGTTCTTTAACAAGTAGAAGCAGTTTAAGAATAACTGTTTTTTCACTATCTCCTACCCATTTACCATAACAGTATTTATAAAAATTTTGGACATCTATTTCTTGGGGTTTGAAAAATTCTTGCATAAGAGATTCTTGACGAATCCTCTTCACCACAAGAAGTTTTGGCTTTACATTCTTTGTTTTCTCTGTAGAATAAGCGAGGTAAAGAGTCCCCATTCGAAGGATTAATTTTAATGGTCTAATTTCTAATTTCTGGATTTCACCGCTAGAACCTTGCATATAATGCACCTTCATGCATTGGCCTTTTTTTATTGCCGTCAGGTATCGTTCTATTCGTGCTTCAGAAATATCGTATTCAGAAAAAGGGCCGTGATCAATAATGAAATCAGGGTCTAAGGAAATAGCTTCGGGGGCACAATCTGTTTCAGGTGTTTTCCCTTCTAGAGCATCTATCGCTTTATTGATTACTTTTGTATAGCGAATTTCAGCATGATCTGTAAGTTCTTTGTGAAGTTTTCTTAGAGAACGAATTAATGGAGCATTGACATTGTTTTTAGTTTGTTCTATGAAGAATCGTCTAGGCTGTCCAGGATTCTTAATTTTTCGTAGACTGCTGTTTTCTTTGCTTAAGTCTTTTAAAAAACGAAAAATAGTTCGTGTATTGCAATCCATATAATTCGCCAATTCTTCAACCGTAGCAGGGGAAGTCATTAATCGCAATTTTAATCGATTAAGTTTTTCGTATGTGGAAGCCATTTATTCCTCTGATGGTTGAACAATACGTAGTTTGTTGTCAATGGAAACTTTTTTTGTAGAACGTATGGCAGTAAAATAGGCTTGACTTTTTTGTAAAATAGAATGGACGCGCCCTTCTAAAATCATTTTTTTCCCATTGCATGAAACACGAATACAGGTATCTTTTAATTTAGGATGTTCTTTTAGTGCCCTAGCTGCATTTAAGCATAATATTTTATGGGTGTTTGTTTCAGCAGGGGACAATTCTAAGAGAAGAGATAATTCACGAATTCCTTCAAGCACCTCTAACCTTTTTTCTAAATCCGCAGGTGTTGCTTCAAATGAGAAATAGCATCGAACAGTCACTTTTCCATTTTCTACGTTCACATCATAGTCAAAAATAGGCAGGCTTAAGTCTTCTAAAACAGATAGAACATTTGATTTTAATAAGTTATCAGAAATGGTAACAGAAGGGTCTACCTGAATAAAGTCAACACAGCCACGTACGGCAGGTATGTTTTCTAAAAATTGTCGAATTTCTTTTTTTAGTCGAATATTAGGGACATTGCCTTTGATAAAAACAATTCCTTGCGCCACTTCATAAGAAAGAGCAGAAATAACTTCAGGGAAAGTATCTTTTAGCTTAAAACGAATTAATTCATGAAGCTGGGCATTGGGTGTCGTTTGATAAGCTTCTGGGAGAGTCATGAATAAAAGGATGTTATTGTCTAATAATACAGCGAGTTTTTCTTTTTCACCATCGCTTACAATACCAACCACTTTCCCGAACGCATCTCGAGGAACATGATAGATGGGATCTCCAATCAACGTTTGCCCGCTTTGTACAGGAAGAAGACGATACCCTTGCGGATATTCTTCAACTTCTTCTTCATTAAAAGGACGTTCTATTTTTTGATCAGGACCATTATTGTAACTGATGACAATAATTTCTTCCGTGGCAGAATGGAAAACACCTTTAACTTTACCTGGTCTAGGAGTTCCTTTGACATAAAGCCAATTTCCAGGAATAATTCGATTATGGCCTAATATTTTCACATATTCTGATTTATGAGAATCGCAGAAAAAATTGAATTCTTGTGAAAAAGCAATAAAGTAAGTGGAACAAATCTTACAGGAACAGAGCAAAGGAATATGAGGGCGAATCCCACCCCGAGTGGAGTACGGCTCACGAGCAAAAATTTGATGAGAACAGACTTTTTGACAGCGCCTGCAAAATAAAAGTTCACTCGTTATGGGGTATAGAAAAGCCTTTCTCATGGTTCCATTAATGGTTCCGCATCTAGAATTCGACTCAATACGTTTTGTTTTCCAACTAACTCAAATATTTCCCAAAGACCAGGCCCGGCGCTAACTCCAGAGACTGCAAGACGAACAGCTCCCACTAAATCTCCTAAGCGAAGACCACTTGATTCAGCAAGAGCATGAAATGCTTGTTCTATAGAAGAGGCATTAAACTCAGTAAGAGGCTCAAGTGCTTTTCTTACAGATTGAGCGATTGCTCTAGAACCAGCACCCCAATTTTTAGTCTTTGCTTTTTCATCAAACGTTTTAGGAGTTGTAAAAAAGTAAGAAGCCATTATAGGTAGATCTGTTAAGAAATGAGCGCGGTTTTTTAGAAGTTTAACAACAGCTAGAATATAATCTTCAGAAAAAGAAGAAGTTTTTATTTCAATGGCTTCTAAACCTTTGACCATGTAGTCTGCTAAGAATTTTTCATCCGCTTGATGAATATGTTGGCCATTCATCCATTGTAGCTTTTTCTCATCAAAAGCAACAGCCTTAGGATTGATGCGTTCTAAGGTGAATACATCAATCATTTCTTGAATCGTCATGACTTCTCTATCATCACCTGGGTTCCAGCCAAGAAGCGCGAGAAAATTAACAAGTGTTTCTGGTAAGAATCCTAAATCACGGAAATCACCAACAGAGGCGGCGCCTTTGCGTTTTGAAAGTTTACCGCCACCAGCAGCAAGAATAACAGGTAAATGACAAAATACAGGAGGTTCCCATCCAAAGGCTTTGTATAATAAAACATGCTTTGGAGTAGAACTAATCCATTCATCGCCTCGTAATACATGAGACGTTCCCATCAAATGGTCGTCTACCACGCTTGCAAAATGATAAGTGGGGTATTGATCTCTTTTAATTAACACTAAATCATCTAGAAGTTCATTTTGATATTCAATATGTCCACGAATTAAATCGTCAAATCCTGTGATTCCCGTTTCTGGAACCTTAAAACGAATCACTGCTTTTTCTCCGCGAGCAATGCGTTCTTCGGCTTCTTCTCTGGGGATGTTTCTACAGTGACGATCATAACCAGTCACTACGGCTCCAGACTTTTCCTGAGCAGCTCGCACTTCTTGTAATCTTTCTTCAGTGCAAAAACAATAGTAAGCATTACCTGAGTCCAATAATTTTTTTATTTCTCTTGCATAGATGTCTAAACGTTCGCTTTGAAAGTACGGGCCAACATCTCCTTCGCAATCAGGACCTTCATCCCACTGAAGTCCAAGCCATCGAAGATCTCGTAATAAATCATGAAGGGCTTCTTCGTTATAGCGTTTACGGTCTGTATCTTCAATGCGTAAGTAAAAAGTGCCCTTCATCGCTTTTGCAAAAAAGTAATTGTAAATGGCTGTACGAGCCCCACCTACATGAAGGTAGCCAGTAGGGCTTGGAGCAAAGCGAACACGAACAGGGCGATTGGAAGCAGACATAATATCCTCTATAGAAACAGAAATACTTTATGGGTAATCCAAAAAAACGACTTTTTTAAAGAACCCCTAATGACAAAAAATAGCAAAAAGAAGAGAATTAAGCTTTCACATAAGAATAAAAACAGCCTTTATCATCGAAGAGGACCTCAGCAGCGCTTCTTTTATAGATCATTCCCTTTCCTAGCCTCATTTTTATTAGTTCTAAAAGCTTCATATTCCCTTTTATCAAAGCTTTTTCTAAATTACCAAATTATGGCTTTACAATTTTATAATACCGCTACTCGCTCCAAAGAACCGTTCACTTTACCTGAAGGCGTACCTGCAGTACGCATTTATTGTTGCGGTCCTACAGTCTATCATTTTGCGCATATAGGTAATCTTCGCACTTATATTTTTGAAGATTTTCTTAGGCGGACTTTAGAATACTATGGCTTTACGGTAAATCATGTTGTGAATATTACCGATGTAGGGCATTTAACAAGTGATGGCGATGACGGTGATGATAAAATGGAAAAAGGCGCTTTACGTACAGGTAAAACCGTCTGGGAAGTCGCTGATTATTACACACAAGCTTTTATGAAAGATTGGAAGGCTTTGAATATCGTAGAACCTTCCATTTGGTGTAAGGCCACAGACCACATACAAGAACAAATTCAGTTAGTGCAAACTCTTGAGAAAAAAGGGTATACTTACCGTACTTCGGATGGCATCTATTTTGACAGTGCCAAATTTCCTCGCTACCCTGATTTTGCTCATTTAGACGTAGAAAATTTACAACAGGGCTCTCGCATTGATATGGGAGAGAAACGTTCTGCAACGGATTTTGCTTTGTGGAAATTTAGCCCACAAGATCAGAAACGTGCCATGGAATGGGATAGTCCTTGGGGAATCGGTTTTCCTGGATGGCATATTGAATGTTCTGCGATGGCGATGCATCATTTAGGAGAAACTCTTGATATTCATTGTGGTGGTTCTGATCATGTGAGAGTGCATCATACCAATGAAATTGCTCAAAGCGAATGTGCTACTGGAAAACCTTTTGCTCGTTTTTGGATGCATGGTGAGTTTTTACGCATGGGCTCTGATAAAATGAGTAAGAGTGCGGGAGAATTCCTAACGGTTTCTCTATTACAAGAAAAAGGCTTTAATCCATTAGATTATCGCTTATTTGCACTAACTAGCCATTACCGCAACTATTTGAATTTTACTTGGGAAGCTCTTGAAAGTGCAAGAGAATCATTAAAAAGCCTGCACAAAAAGACAGATGCTTTGATTGGAAAGGCTGGTTTAATTCAAAGTGAACTAGCTCTTCGTTTTAAAAATGAATTCCAAGAGGCTATTGGAGACGATCTCAATATGCCAAAAGCGCTTGGTATTTTAAATAGCATGCTAAAAGAAGATCTGGAAGAATCAGAAAAAGCGGCCTTAGTTCTTGATTTTGATCGAGTATTAGGCTTAAATCTTGGTTCTGTTCGAGAAGAATACGCTCCAAAACAAGAAAACATCGATGTCTCTAAGATAGAAGCGTTAATTTCTCTGCGAAACGAAGCCAGAAAGAATAAGAATTGGGCGGAAAGTGACCGCATTCGAGATGAATTAAAATCGATGAATATCACTATAAAAGATGGACCAAATGGCACAGAGTGGAGTTTATAGGTAAAAAGCAGTGATTCAGACGAGGTATTCTTCTTTTTTATCTCTTCTACGTAGACATGAAAGGGTCTTTTTTTTACCTTATCCCCATTAAAAACACAAATGTGTGTTTTTGATCTAAAACAAGTTTTAAGTGTCCAAAAATATAAGCTTTATTTCAAGGTATTTTAAAATATGGCATCAACACCTAAACCAGAAGAAACAAACGAATTCCTAGAACTTTTAGGCGATTTATGGAAGTATAAGTTTGCAGTGGCTTTTTTCTTATTATTGTCTGGTTTGTTCGGCGTTTTTGCGGCTTATTGGATTCGTCCTGTATACGAGGTGAATGCTCTTTTACAAATAGAGACTAAAAAAAATGGTGGCAGTTTAATGGGGGATTTAGGTAGCTTATTTTCCTCTGGTAGTCCTGCTGAAACAGAAATTGAATTAGTGAAAAGCCGTCGTGTGATGGGAGCCGCTGTGGATCAGAGTGGCTTAGAGTTCATGTCTTCTCCCATTGGTTTTTGGGATCGATTGCTTCGTAAAGAAGGGCGAATTGATTTGCAAGATTTTTATTATCCAAAAGATTCCATTCCAGAAGACTTTCGCTCAGAGCCATGGACCTTGGTGGCGAAAGATAGTGTCTCTTTTGATCTATTCGATTACGACAAGAAAAAAGTTCTTTCTGGTGTTGTGGGCGTGACTTCTGCAGCTGCTTATATGGGCGATTCTGTTCGTATAGGAATCATGCGAATGAAGGCGACGGCTGGCCAGAAATTCAAGGTTTGGCGACGTTCTAGGCTAGATGCAATAGATGCGTTTAATAGTGCTTTTTCTGTGGGAGAAAGAGGAAAAAAAACAGGGATTTTAGAGTTTACTTATCAAGATATTTATGCGGATCGAGCGGTGAGTGTGGTGAATCAGGTTGCGAATGCCTATCTACGTCAAAATGTGGAACAACGAAGTGCTGAAGCTCAAAAGACGCTTTCTTTTTTAGAAGATCAAATTCCAGAAGTGAAAAAGAAATTAGACAGTGCTGAAGCCGAGTTAAATGATTATCGATATCGTGTGGGTTCTGTAGATATTAATACGGAAACACGGATTGTATTAGAAAATCAAATGCGATTGCAACAACAAATTCTGAGCTTGCAACAAAAAAGAGAAGAAACGGTTCGGCTTTTTAATGATTCTCACCCGATGGTAAAAACGATGGATCGTCAAATTGAATCCATTCGCTCGGAACTTTCGGGAATGTCTTTTCAAGCTAAAAAACTTCCTTCAAAACAACAGGAAATTCTTAGACTGACTAGTGAGGTTGAACTAGATAAATTGTTGTATACGAATATGTTAAATAATATTCAGCAGCTTCGCCTTGTCGCCGCAGGGGAAATGGGATCTGTTCGAATTGTGGATTATGCCGAATTGGTGACTAAACCAGTGAAGCCCAAGAAAAAATTGATTTTAATGGTCGCTCTCTTTCTAGGCTTTTGTGTATCTATCGTCTATGTCACCATTCGTAAAAAATTCCGTAGTGGAGTGAAAGATTCTCGTGTGATTGAAAGAGAATTGGGAATTAGTGTGTATGCAAAAATTCCAAAGGGAACTGCTATTCCTGTTCAAAAAACGATGCCACTAGCAGTTGCTTTCCCAGACGATGTAGCAGTGGAATCGATGCGCACGCTAAGAACGTCGCTCGAATTTATGATGCCAGAGCAAGGCGCTAACGTCATTGTATTAAGTGGCTTGATTCCTGCTGTTGGCAAGAGTTTTGTCTCAGTGAATTTAGCGTCGCTTTTTGCTGGCATGGATAAAAAAGTTTTGTTAATTGACGCCGATTTACGCAAAGGGCGTTTACATAAAGAATTTGGATTACGGAAAGACCTTGGTCTATCTGATGTGTTGGTGGGAAAAATCGCAGTGGAAGAAGGTATTCATATAACGAGTGTCCCAAATTTAAGTCTCATGGTAGCTGGAAAGGTGCCCGCAAGCCCTGCTGAGCTATTAGGGTCTCATAAGTTTGAACAATTACTTGCTAAAATGAAAACTCAATTCGATGTGATTATTGTTGATACCCCTCCAGTGATGCTTGTTACGGATGCAATGCTTGTGTGTCGCCATTCAGATCAAGCGGTCATGGTTGTGGAATACAATCGACATTCAATTGAAGCGATTCGAGAGGGTTTGAACTTGTTTACTAAGGGTGTGGGTGAACGTGTTCATAAATCGATTGTTATTAATAAGTATGTTCATAGTAAAATGGATGGATATGGCTATAAGTATGGCAAATATTAATTCCCCTTCAATCGGATTGGGTAAAGGCTTAAGGAATGAACGTAAAAACTAAAGTGTTATGTATTGGTGCTGGTTATGTTGGCGGTCCTACAATGACTGTAATCGCCGATAAATGCCCGCATATTCAAGTCACTGTCGTGGACATTAATCAAGCAAGAATTGACGCTTGGAACAGTGATTCTCTTCCCATTTATGAGCCGGGATTAGATGAAGTTGTGAGGAGAGCTCGTGGACGAAACCTTTTCTTTAGTACAGATGTAGCCTCTGCAATTAAGGACGCCGATATCATTTTTGTGAGTGTCAATACACCTACAAAAACCTTTGGTCAAGGAGCTGGTAAGGCTAGCGATTTACAGTACTGGGAAAAAACGGCTCGTCAGATTCTTGAGGTCAGTACATCCAATAAAATTATTGTTGAAAAATCAACACTCCCTGTGCGTACTGCTGCCGCTATGGAAAGAATATTAAACTCTAATGACAAAGGGCTTCATTTTGAAGTTCTTTCTAACCCAGAGTTTTTAGCTGAAGGGACAGCAATTCAAGATTTACTAAATCCAGATCGTGTTCTAATTGGAAGCCATCAAACAGAGTCTGGGCTTGCTGCTTGTAAACAAGTCGTAGATATTTATGCTAATTGGGTTTCAAGAGATCGTATTCTAACGACCAATTTATGGAGTTCTGAACTCACTAAATTAACGGCAAATGCCTTTTTAGCTCAGCGAATCAGCTCTATTAATAGTATCAGTGCTCTTTGTGAAAGAACAGGAGCCGATGTTGATGAAGTCGCTTATGTAATGGGTAAAGATTCAAGAATAGGTTCTAAGTTCTTAAAAGCAAGTATTGGATTTGGCGGTTCTTGTTTTAAGAAAGATATATTGAATTTAGTTTACTTATGCTCTTATTATGGCCTTCCTGAAGTGGCTGCTTATTGGGAAAGTGTCGTGCAAATTAATGAGTGGCAGACACATCGTTTTGTGGCTCGTATGCTCGAACATATGTTTAATACCATTGCAGGAAAACGTATCGCCGTCTTTGGTTTTGCTTTTAAGGCCAATACAGGTGACACTCGAGAAAGCCCTGCTAATCTAGTTGTTCGAGATTTATTAGAAGAACAAGCACATCCTGTGGTAACTGATCCAAAAGCGATTCCCGACGCAAAAAGAGATCTTAAAGATGTTTTAGATAAAGTTCTTTTTGTTGAGGATGAATATAAGGCCGCTGAAAAGGCTCATGCAGTCGTCATTTGCACAGAGTGGCAACAATATTCGAAATTAGACTGGCAACGCATTTATGATAATATGGAAAAACCTGCTTTTATTTTTGACGGGCGAAACATATTAGATGCAGGTGCATTACGCCAAATTGGATTTGAAGTAATTTCTGTTGGAAAAGGCATTGCGGAATAATTTAATATGGCAAAGATAAGTGTTTTCGGTTTAGGTTATGTTGGTTGTGTTGGCGTCGGTTGCTTAGCCAAATTAGGGCATCATGTGATTGGTTATGATGTGGATGCCAATAAAGTCAATCGAATTTCTAAGGGCCTCCCTACCATTGTGGAACGAGATGTAGATGATTTGATGATGGATGGATTCAATGTAGGTCGTATCAAAGCTACAACATCAACAGAAGAAGCAGTTGCTCAATCAGACATCTCTTTTGTTTGTGTTGGAACGCCAAATGCTCCTGATGGGCGTCTCAATATTTCTTATTTACTTTCCGCAGTACAAATGATAGGTAAGACGCTTCGGGCTAAATCTACATTTCATATTGTAGTGATTAGAAGTACTGTTCCTCCAGGCACAAACGATATTGTATCTACTACGCTTGAAAAGATTTCAGGAAAAAAGGCAGGAATTAATTTTGCAGTCGTTTCTAATCCTGAATTTTTAAGAGAAGGAATGGCTGTATCCGATTTTCTTAATCCACCTTTGACTGTAATTGGTTCAGAAGACAAAAGAGCATTAAAAATAATGCATGAAATCTATGAACCTCTTGTGAGTGAAATAGTAGAGGTTTCACCAAAAGTTGCAGAAATAATCAAGTTTGTCAATAATTCCTATCATGCTTTGAAAGTAACTTTTGGAAATGAAATTGGAGCTATTTGCAAAAAACTAAATATTGACAGTCACCAAGTGATGGAATTGTTTTGTAGAGATGATCAACTCAATATCTCTTCTTATTATTTCAAACCAGGTTTTGCTTATGGGGGCTCCTGTTTACCAAAAGATTTGAAAGGCCTCAATTTTTTAGCTCAGTCTCATCAATTAGAAGTACCAGTCCTTTCTTCGATTGATTTGAGTAATGAATTGCATATTCATCGCGCTTTAGATCGAGTCCAACAAATAGGAGTTCGTTCCGTAGGTATTGTGGGGCTAACATTTAAGGCTGGTACAGATGACTTACGCAATTCAGCCGCAATTCAACTAGCAGAAGCGATTCTTGGAAAAGGATGTTCTCTACGTATTTACGATCGATTCTTAAACATTGCTCAAGAAAAAGAAACGAATTTACGAGAATTAAATGAAAATATTCCTCATTTACTTCCATTTTTGGAAAAGAATGTAGAGGATGTTATTGCCAAAACGAAACTGGTTATTATCACTGTTAGAAATCCTGAAATACCAGATTTAATTCGAAAGTATCCTAACGTGCATTTTTTAGATTTAGTTCGCTTAAAAGACCCATCAGTAGAGTCTTTACCAAATTATGAAGGCTTCTGTTGGTAAATCATGGAACTAGCTCAAAAAAAAATATGCATTGTCGTAGAAAATTTGCCCGTTCCTTTTGATCGCCGGGTTTGGCAAGAGGCTTTATCGCTACGTGATGCGGGGGCCTCAGTAACGGTGATTTGCCCAAAAACGAAAGCATATCCTTTAGAGTATGAAGAAATGGATGGTATTCGTATTTATAGGCATCCTTTACCAGAAGCAAATCGAACGTTAGATTATTTTAAGGAATACCTTACGGCTCTTTATCATGAATTTCGTTTGTTGTTTCATGTGTTTCGGACTCAAGGCACACAAGATGTAATTCATGCTTGTAATCCTCCTGATCTTATTTTTATTGCAGCGGCACCATTTTTCTTTTTCACTCGATGCCGATTTCTTTTTGATCACCATGATATTAATCCAGAATTATGGATCGCCAAATTTGGAAAAAAGGGGCTTGGTTATCAAGCCATTCTTTTTGTAGAAAAAATGACCTATTTCTTTGCAAAGCACGTGATTGTGACAAATGAATCTTATAAAGAAATAGCGCAGAAACGTGGGAAAAAAAAAGAAGATCATATTACTGTTGTGCGTAGTGGTCCAGACTTATCAAAAATAAAAATAGGCCCTCCTAAAGAATCTGTTAAAAATGGATTTCGTTTTTTAGTGGGCTATGTTGGGGTGATGGGGCAACAAGAGGGTATTGATTTATTATTAAAGTCCGTCGAATATATAGTCAAAGAGAAAAAAAGAGAAGATATTCGTTTTTGTATCATGGGATCAGGTCCAGCTCTTGAAGAATTAAAAGCCTTAAATAAAACACTAGGCTTGGAAAAATATGTGGAGTTTCCTGGTCGAGTGAGTAACGAATATCTTGCAGATGTTTTAAACACGGCTGATGTTTGTGTTAATCCAGATATTCCTTCCGAGATGAACGATAAGTCTACCATGAATAAAATTATGGAGTACATGGCTTTTGGTAAACCTATTGTTCAGTATACCTTAAAAGAAGGTCAATTTTCTGCGGATAGATCTTCTTTATATGCTAAGAATACAGATACCAATGATTTTGCTGAAAAAATATTGTGGCTTTTAGATCATCCAGAAGAAGCAAAAGAAATGGGGCAGTTTGGGCGCGCCCGAGTAGAAAATGAACTTAGCTGGAATTACGAACGTCCAAAATTAATTTCTGCTTATAAGAAGCTTTTAGGGCTGTAAAAAAGGGGCTAGTATGGCTCTTTCTTGGTACATTAATCGGATAAAAACTTTTACCTTACCAGAATTTTTTTATCGTGTTTGTCAGCGATACCAAACTCATGTAAAAGATAAAAAGTCGTTTTCTAAATCAAATTTAATTGAAATCCGTTTACCTCATTCAGAAATTATTGATAATAGAGAAGAACATTCTCATTATTCGATTTTTGATTACACCATTGATATTTATAAACCTATTGATTGGCATATAGATTTTTCTTCAAAAAAAAGATTTCCTTTAACATTTGCCCATCAAATTAATATTCGCTCAGATCAATTCGGAAGTGCAAAGTATGTTTGGGAAGTCAACCGATTGCTCTTCTTGATTCAAATAGCGAGTGATTATAAAACAACAAAAGAGAATAAATTTTTAGATCTTTTGATGTACCATATTTCAAGCTGGAAAAAAAATAACCCTTATATGGTCGGTGTGAATTGGTACAGTAATATTGAAGTCAATATTCGTTTAATTAATTGGCATTATTGTTGGAAATTAATTGATGCAGAATCCTTAATTAAAAATAATGATACGTTTAGAAAATTTGTAGATGAAGTTTGGTCTCCATTGATTCAAGACCATGCTGAATACTCTTATAAACACCCATCGTTATATTCTTCAGCGAATAATCATCTAATTTCTGAGTACGCGGGTTTATTCGTTGCTGCTTCGACTTGGAAAAATATACCAAATCAAAAAAAATGGTTTCGTTATGCGCAGAAAGGTCTAGAAAGAGAAATTCAGAAGCAGCATACAGAAGAAGGTATAAATCGAGAAGAAGCGGCCGAATATATTCAGTTTATCAATGATTTCTTTTTGATTGCTGCCATTGTAGGTAAACAAAATGGTACTCCTTTCAGTTATGACTACGAAAAAAAATTACATCAAATAGCAGAGTATTTAAATAAAATTTTGGATTGTAAAGAGAATTACCCGATGTATGGGGATGGTGATGACGGCTTTGTTTTACGCCTTTGCCCTCAAACGCACTTTAATAATTTCGCCTCTCAATTAGCCACTTTTGCTGCATACTTTGAAGACGCTACATTAAAACGAAAATCCTTAATATGGGATGACAAATCAGATTTACTGCTTGGAGAAGAAGGTTATAAAACGTTTAGCAAATTAGAATCTGCAGGGGATTTTACAGAGTCTAATTTTTTTCCTAAGAGCGGTCATTATATTTTTCGAAAACGGAAAGAAAATTTTGAAACTTATATGCATTTTGATGCAGCTCCATTAGGCTTTTTAAGTATAGCAGCTCATGGGCATGCAGATGCGTTATCTTTTATTTTATATGTTGATGGAAGGCCTATATTCATTGACTCAGGGACTTATACTTACCATACTCATCGCGAGTGGCGAGAGTATTTTGTTGGCACTCTTGCTCATAACACGATTCGAGTGAATGGGAAAAATCAGGCCGATTTAGCGGGCCCTACATTATGGCTGAATCATTACAAGACTCAAACCTTAGCCATAAAAAATGACCATCAAATGCAAATAGAAAAAGTAATCGCTTCTCATGATGGTTATAAAAAGCAAGGTGTCACACCTATTCGCGAAATTGAATTTGATAGAAAGAAAGAAGAATTTCTAATAACCGATATTCTTACAGGGACTGGTGACTTTGTAATTGAAATGCCCTTTCATTTACATCCTAATGTTATGATTGAAAAAAAAGAGAAGGTTTTTTTATTGCAGGCACCAGAAGCGCGTCCCGTTTTACTTGAACCAGATGCTTCTTTACAATATGAAATAATTCGCGGTCAAGAAAAACCTATATTAGGTTGGTATTCGGAACACTTTGGAGAAAAAGTCGCTTGCTCTGTTTTATATGCTAAAGTAAAGTGCAGTACAACAGCTCGCTTTGTAACAAAGATAAGGATTTTGGAATGATAGAACGAATTTGTCATATCGGCCCAGCGCTTAATGTACAAGGTGGTATTAGTTCCGTCTTAGTGAGCTACAAAAAGCTGTTTAATTTATCCGATGAACATTTTTTGTCAAGCTATAATGGATCTTTTTTTAAATCACTTCCCAGACTTTTTTTTGTATGCTTGAAATTACTTTTTGGATCTCATAAACGTTTCGAATTTTATCAAATACACACTGCAAGTTATGGATCTTTTTTTAGAAAATATTTAATCAGTCTTTGTTTGCGAATTCGTCATAAACCTTATACTGTTCATGTTCATGGTAGTTTTTTCGATCAGTTTTCTATAAAGTCGCCAAAAATAATACAATGCTTGATTCGTTCTTATTGTGGCCATTCCGTCAGTGTTATTTGTATAACAGAAGACATGAAAATTTTCTTGGAATCATTCCTAAATAGACCGGCCTCTTTTGCGGTAATCCCTAATCCGTCAATTTCAATTAAAGAAAAACCTAAAGATTTAAATAACGATTCGGATTTGGTGAAAGTTATTTTTTCAGGAAGATATGGAAAAAGGAAAGGGGTTTTTGATTTAATAGAGGCTTTTAATAAGGCTCATTTTAATTATCCTGTTGAATTACATCTTTATGGTGATGGAGAAGAAGAAAAGCTTAAAACAATAGTTAAGTCTTCTCCTAAAGAAAAAATGATAAAAGTAAATTCATGGATTAATTATTCTGAATATTTAGAAAGATTAATGAGCTATGATTTATTGGTTTTACCTTCCTATGCAGAAACTTTCGGAATGAGTCTTGTAGAAGCTATGGGCTTTGGAATACCTGTAATTTCAACGCAGGTGGGGGGGATTTCCTATGTGGTTGAGAATAATGTCTGTGGAGTATTAATTAAGCCTGGAGATATTCCTGCATTAACTAGTTCTTTAGAAAAATTAATTAATGATAAGGGTTTGCGAATAAAAATGGGCTATGATGCATGGAAACATGTCTCAACTCATTTTACAAAAAATATTATTTTAGATAAAATAGAAGAACTATACATCACTTTAAGCTGAGGATAAATGTTAAAATATTTAAAGGAATCAGTTAAGTTTTTATTAAGGTCTTATCCTTTTATTAAGTCCTATGTTGCTGAAATAGAAAAAATGTATGCGATGAATCAAGATGAATTAAATAAATATAAAGAATCTTGCTTTTTAAAACTATTTCGTTTAGCTTATACAAAATCGCCTTTTTATAAAAACTTATATAAATCGTTAGGAATAAAAATAGAGGATATTAAGTCTTTGGATGATATTCAAAAATTACCTGTAATTACTAAAGATCAAATCAGAAAAAAATCGAAAGATTTATGTACGAAACCATATTGGATGCTTTTACCAAATGCCACTAGTGGAACAACAGGATCACCTTTAGCTGTTTTTGAAAGTTGGGAGTCTATTTGGAGAGAACAGGCTTATTTTTATTGCTATCGCAAACGCTGTGGTTTTATTCAAGGAGAAGAATTGGTTTCTTTAAGAGGAAATCTTAATCATAAACAACCATCTCTTTATATTCATCTATCTCATACTTTATTCTTATCTAGTTATAATATAAACGGTGAAACGGTAGATTTTTATTATAAATCAATAATGGCAAAAAAACCAAAAGCTATCGAGGGTTATCCTAGTTCTTTATATAACTTGGCGTGTGAATTAGAAAATAAAAACATGCATTTAGATATTCCAATTTGTTTTACTTCTTCTGAAACAATTTATGATTATCAACGAGAACGTATTTCACGAGTTTTAGGTTGTCAAATATTTGATCATTTTGGAACAACTGAAAGAACAATTCGTTTAAGTGAAGCTATTGATCATTCAGGATATTTTGAAGATCCTGGTTATTCTATCAATGAGTATTTATCTGATTCTGTAATTACAACTTCATTGATAAATTACTCTTTCCCTTTAATTCGATATCAAATAAATGATGTAATGGAAGTGAATACGACTATTGATAATAAACCTTGTCCAATTATTGTAAAAAGTATAGATGGACGATCTGTTCACTATATTCAAGATAAGCAAGGTACAAAAATTGGTGGTACTGCCTTAACCTTTATA
>Ga0209510_1001858_pt1 | contig 22790 bp, 21 predicted proteins | sample BiotimSIPDNA_FD_185749 | JGI IMG/M metagenome (GOLD analysis project Ga0209510, IMG submission 185749) | Anaerobic biogas reactor microbial communites from Washington, USA - Biogas_R1 time_0 SIP DNA (SPAdes) (version 2) | ecosystem: Engineered > Bioreactor > Anaerobic > Unclassified | place...
CCGGTCTGGACATCCGGGTCCCAGTCGCTGTAAACTGTCGGCGCGTTGCCCGGACCAGTGCCCCAGCGGTCACAGCGCGCGCCTTCGGTGACAGTCCCACCGGTGTTTTTCACAAGGACGATGGTTCTCACTGAATCTGGGTCCTCGAACCATCCAAATGTAAAATACTGATTCTCATTAGTAGTCTGCCCTCTTGCACTGTCACTCACGACTACCCAAACCTGACCATTTGCAAGATTCGTATTTGAAAGCTGAAAGGTCTTATACGACCTATTACCAGTAAATAACAGAAGATCGTAATTTCCCAAATTGACCGGAGAGCCGGTAAAGTTGGCAATTTCAATACCAATGTAATCATCACCGCCTCGACTGTCATAGATATATTCAGAAAAGAACAAGTCGGGTGCGTTGGTGCAAGTGCTGGAATGCAAACCCAGACCTCCCCAGGTAACTCCCACAGAATCCCACCGACCGGGATTTGGCCAGGGCGGAGTAATGTTTTGTATCGGGCTGCAGACAGTGTTTTTTAGCCGGTAGCCTTGGTCTTGCTGCAGTGGAGCCATAACGCCTGCGCGTGCGTAGCCAATCCCGTCCACGGGGTAATAGTTACTGGTGGTGACCATCCCATTAACATGCCCCCAGACGCCATCCACATTCCCGATGGTGAAAGCCTGGACGATGCTGGGTCCAATTAACGATATAATCAGTAAACTTCCTAAAATGAATAGTATTTTCTTTTTCATGCCCTCTCTCCTTTTTGTAAATAGGTCCTGGCGCGATTCGTTGACTTTGCCTTCCTGGGTTCCCCATCCGAAGGCACACAAATTTCAGAATTAATCTGATCGTTCAGAGCAATTTTATCAGATCTTATCAACATTGTCAAAAACAATTTCCTCCTTTTTACCTCGTAATTTTCCTCGAGATTGCGGTCAGTCTTCGGTTGGTTTGTGCCTAATTTTCTCTTTGATTATAATTCCCTTTCTCTGTTTGTCTGATGATGGTTTATTATGATTACCGGGGGAAAAAGAAGCCGCAGGGTTCCGGCTGCGCAAAACCCTGGCGGGAAGCGCAAAAGGCAAGCTCGTTATCGAGGTTTCCCACAAAAGCGCCCACTGGTTCAATAACCAGGTGGAAGTAGCCAACGCCGGAAAAACCGGAATAATCACCACTGGCAGAGGCTCCCTGCTCTTGCAGGATACCAACCAGGCTCAGACGAGAGCCCTGGGCGTCAAATTCAGCGCGTAAGACCTCACCATCCAGGCTGATGGTCAGCGCGCCCACCAGGAAACTGCCGTCTGCCTGGGCGAGGTAAGCAGTCCACTCCCCCGCCCAGCCGGTTGGCGGGACTGGCGATGGCGTTGTGGTCGCGGTGCGCGTGATGGTGGGTTGATTGGGCTGCGTTGGTACGGTCGTATTTATTGGATACGCCGCCGATGTAGGTGTTCCAACCGGTTGGATTGCCGCCAGCGTTTGGGTCACAATCAGCGGCTGCCCGTGCGTGTCTGTGACGATCATGGTTGGAAGCGCAGCAGGAGGCTGTGTTACTTCCGCTGCTGGATGAGCGCTTTCCGCTGGGTTTGTGGCGCTTCCGGGGGTTTGAGTCATGTTCGCGCCAGCCTCGATCGAGCCAGGTGTGAACACATTAATTATCTGGGTATCCTGATTTTTTGACGACGCGCAGGCATGGAGAACCAGTATCAACACAATCACAACTGCGAGGAACGATAAAACCGGTAGATGCCGTCTTTTATTATTCTTCATGTTCCACCTGTAAAAAATTATACCATATACATCTGAATGACCAAATTGGGTTTAGCGAAAAATCAGCAACTCTCAGCATGGAAGTTTTAGATCTAAAATGCAGAATGCGCGATTAATCGAACGCTTAATTTGAGGCTGAAACAATACTATTGGTTGTGAATTTATAACAACACTTTAGGGGTGGGTTCAGGACGTGAACACAGCTGGTATTTTTAAGCTGCTAAACCCACCCCGCTGTAATCACGGTGTGTTTCCAGTTTTCAATGCCCGTCCGCAGTTCTTGAGCAGGGGAGGTCTGACTATGTAAGCGGTGATTGAGCGCTCACGATTGGACCTCACTCTACGCTTATCCAATATACATAGGTTTTGCACATTATCAGGGCAAAAACCATATGCTTTTATCAGGATAACCATTATTATTCAATTTTCGGTACAATTGTGAAGACCAATTTTTGCTTCGCAAAACTGATATAAAAGGCGGATGATATCGATTCTTTAACGATTTTATTGAAACTGGTTGAGCCAGGATACCCTGCAGATAATAAGGTACAAATCCTCAGCGGGCTTGATCGACAATGGTGGCAGGCGCTTTTAGCCGAAGCAGAAAGACAGAGCGTGACTCCCTTCCTTTACGCCGCACTCGCGCGCCTCGAAAGAGAACACAGCCTGGACTTCCCGAATCGGGATAAGCTCTATCAAAGCTATGTAATCAACGCCGGGCGTAATACGCTGATCATGCACGATGCGGAAATTTTGCTTTCGAGCCTGAAAAAAGCAGGGATTGCTGCGGTGGGATTGAAGGGTGTCTATTTACTCGAGAATGTTTATGAGAATATCGGCGCGCGGTCGATGAACGACATTGATATCCTGGTAAAAAAGCAAGACCTGGCGGGGGCGATGGAGGTTTTTAAGGGCTTGGGTTATCAGGCGACCACTTATTTCGACCTTGATGATGAAAACGTCGACACCAAGCACGTCCCGCCCATGCAAAAAGCCGGTGGGGCGCTCGTGGAGGTGCACTGGACCCTGCTGGAGGAGGATGAACCTTTCACAATCGATGCCGCTGCCCTCTGGGAGCGCGTGGAGCCTGCCGCAATCGCAGGGGTTGAAGCCCTGACCCTGGGCATTGAGGATCTGATTTTACATCTTAGCCTGCACCTGACCTACCAGCACTATCTGCAGCTCGGTTTGCGCGGGCTGCTGGACATCGCATTGGTGATCGACAAGTTTAAAGAAGAAATCGACTGGCAATTGTTGGTACAAATCGCGAAAACCTGGGGGGCTGAACGCGTCACCGCGATCACGCTGAAGCTGGTGGAAACGCAGCTGAAGGTGCCCATCCCGCCCGAAGTTTATGGCGGTTTGCTTCCCGAGCCGCTCTCGCCAGATCTGCTTGAAAACGCCCGCGGTGTGCTGCTGGATCGGGAGCGGCTGATGAGTCTGACCCCTGATCTGGTCGAGATGAACGCAAGCAAAAGCGTGTTTTCCAAACTCAGGATCGGGTTGGAACGGATATTTATCCCCCGAATCGACCTGGCACGCATTTATAACATCCCGCCCGATTCGATAAAGGTGTTCGGTTTCTATTGGGTCAGGCTGAAGTATTTATTCAGGAATTATTGGGGAACGGTCAGAAGGCTGTGGAGTGACAGGCATTCATCACAACCCGCCCTTGAGAAGGCGAAAACGTCTTATTCACTGCACGATTGGATGAGTGAGCGATGATAATTTGTCTTTGAGTGAAGCATCAGCAATTTTGATTTTGGAAGTTTTTGGCAAAGCGAAGCATCTTAACAGTGTGAGCTAAAACCGCTGCAGCGCACATTCCGTTTTGCTTCGTTCAGGATGACAGATCACGACCTCGCCCTGCGGGAACTTCGTCTTATCTTGCGATTTAACAACCAACAGATACGGTGGTTGGTCACTTACATTTGCAAAGCGCTCAACACGCGCTTCACCCTGCGAGGAATATTCATCAATGGTACGAGCACCTTCTTACGCGAGAGCCAGGCGATCAGGCTCTTACCCAATCTTAACCCCAGGCGCACAGGTTTACCATGCCGCTGCACTTTAACGACCCTGCCGAGGATATCTTCCGAATAAATCCAGCCGTCAAAAAGCGCGGGAACATTGTCGCCTTTGCACAAAACCCTGGAACCTTGCAATTTCACAACCCGATGGGCAATAACATGCCCCGACTTAGGCTGGACAAAAACGAGCACATCCCCCACCCTGATCGAATCAAACCCGGCCGGTGCGACGAAAATTTTATCTTCTGAGCGAATAAAGGGGAGCATGCTGCTGCCGGGTGCGTTGAAACTGATGTGGTGTCCATCGGCAATCGCGGCGCGGATCAGCGCGGCTAATTCCGCCGGAGCGAGGCTCCGTTTTGTGAGCTTGGGTGTGCGTGCGTCATCGATCTGGTAGGCTGTCATGGTGAAATCTTCCGACAATTTTGGGGCTGAACAGCAGCTTCGCGATTACCGCAAAACCCAAAACGCGCCTCGCGTGAGCCGAGAAAAACGTTTTCTGAACTCATTTGCCACCAAAACTTGCCTTCCTGCTGCCCGTCATTCCAGTCGCCTTCCACCTGGCTTTGGTCTGCCTGGATGATACCTTTGAAGAAGTAATCGATTGCGCTTAATGTGGCAGTGCCGCTGACCTCATTGCCACTTACTGCCAGTGTCAGCACAGCCGTGTCATAACTACCGGTGCCGCGCTGATACCAAATATTCCAGGTTCCTGCCCAGACGGGGGTGATTAACGTGGTGGTCGCCGTATCTGGGTTATCAAGCGGGTAAGGAAGCTCAGGGGTGTCGTCTGAGGGCTGCTCTCGATCGGGAGGCAGAATCTCATCCGGTGTGACGTCTAACGCCTGCTCGGCAACTGTGGAAACTTCTTGCTCCTTTCTTTCGGGAGTTGCCACCAGGTCTGCCATGCTGGCAGGGGTCTGCAAGGTCGCCACGGTCTGCCCCTCAAAGGATTGCACCTCTGGCGGCTTCGAGCGCCCACAGCCAGCCAACAAAAAAAGCATGACCAGGATCAGTAAAATTTTCCTATTCATGCTCTCAATTTTATCACTTACGCGGTGATGCTTAGCTGGCGTCAATTCGAGCAAGCGCCGAGACCACGCTCTCGATAACCAATTGCTGCTGCTCGTCAGTCATGGTTGGGAAGAGCGGCAAAGTGACCTGGCGTTTGGCGACATGCTCGGTCATCCACAAACTATTGGAGAAATCTTGCGAGCGGTCGTTGTAAATCTCAAAGGTGTGTACAGGTGGATAATGGAAACTGGTCTGAATGCCATCCTGTTTTAACAGGCTGCGGAATTCTTGCTTGTCTGCGCCCGTGGGCAGCAATACAGGCAAAATATGCTGGCTGCTGTTGCCCCTACTCTCGCCAAAGGGCAAAACCAGGCTTGGGGCGTGCTCAGAAAAAGCCGCGCGATATCGCCCCACCAATGCTGCGCGCCTGGCATTCCCTGCCGGCAGCTTTTTGAGCTGTTCACGCCCTATCGCTGAACGAAGCTCATCGATGCGATAGTTATAACCCAATGCGACCACGTCATAGCTGCTGGCGTGCCCCTGGTGACGGTCCCAGGTGAGTGTGGTCATGCCATGAGAGCGCAGCAGCCTGATTTTTTCCGCCAGGGAATCGTCGTTGGTGGTCAGCATGCCCCCTTCTGCGGTGGTCATATTTTTATTGCCAAAAAAGCTGTAACAGCCGATGTCACCCCAGGTTCCCAGCGCTTTGCCCTGAAAGCTGGCACCAACTGCGTGTGCTGCGTCTTCAATCACAGCCAATCCCCGCTCTTTGGCTATGCGCATTATTGCGGGCATGTCGCAGGCAAAACCTGCATAATGCATAACCATGATCGCCCTGGTGCGCTCGGTGATGGCTGCTTCAATCGCGTTCGGGCAAATGCAAAGCCAGTCGTCGCTCTCGATATCGGCGAAGACCACTTTAGCGCCGGTGTAGCGGATTGCGTTGGCGGTGGCGACGAAAGTCAGTGAAGGCGAAATGACTTCATCGCTGGGTCCAATTCCGAGCGCCAGGCATGCCAGGTGCAGCGCCGCTGTGGCGTTATTGACCGCCAGGGCATGCTTCGCGCCGGTGAAAGCGGCAAATTCGCTTTCGAAAGCCTGGGTTACCGCCCCCATGGTCAGCCAGCCTGAGCGTAAAACCTCAAGCACAGCCGATTCCTCTTCTGCTCCAAGCTTTACATCAGCTAACGGTACTCGCCAATCCATTGTTACTCCGCCAAAAACTGCGAACGCATATTTTCAAAATCGTCATTCGCTTCCATAAAATCTTCGGTGTTTCCAAGGTCACGCCAATAGCCATCATAAGGATAGCATATCACCTTTTCTCCAGCTGCCAGAAGCGTATTGACCAGGGTGGGAAAATCAAAATATTCTCCCCTGGGGATAAATTGCAGCACATTGGGTTCAAAGACATAGACACCCATACTCACCAAAAAATCCTGGATAGGTTTCTCAATATATCCAGTGACCTGGTGCGAGTTCTTTTCGTGTTCGATCACACCCAGGTTGACTTTGTGGGTGCGCTGGTGGCTGGCGATCGTGCAAATCGCTTTTTGCTCTTTGTGAAAAGCGGCCAGCTCATTGATATCGAGTAACGTCAGAATATCACCATTACAGACCAAAAAAGTGTCGGTCAGACCATCGATGAATGCAAGCGGACCAACCGTGCCAAGTGGTTTTTCCTCGAGGGCATAATCAATCTTGAGTTTGTATTGCGAGCCATCTTTGAAGTAGGATTGCATCAATCCGGCCAAATGACCGACAGCCAGGGTGACCTCCTTAATCCCAGCACGCCCCATCTGCCTCAACAAAATCTCGAGGATGGGGTGATCTCCGATGGGCATCATCGGTTTGGGAAGGATGTAGGTATAAGGGGCAAGCCTGGTGCCTTTACCGCCTGCTAAAACAACTGCTTTCATTAATTCACCATTTTCATATTGAAACTGAAAATCCTGATTTATCGATTGTATTCATCCGGGAGATAGCGGTCAAGATTTTTACGGATCCATTCGACCGTTTTCGCCAGACCTTCTTCAAGCGAAACCTGGGGTTGCCAACCAAGTTCACGCTTCGCCAGCGAGTTATCGGAAAGCAGCCTGGTTACCTCAGATTTTTCAGGTCTGATACGTTCCTGATCAATGATGATCTCAGGTGTAATCCCCAGATAAGCAAACACCATCTGTGCGACCTCTCCGATGGTAACATCGATGCCAGTGCCAAGGTTGTAGACTTTCCCATCCCACTGGCTGTGGGCAGCAGCCGCCAGGAAGCCATTGACCGTATCGTCCAGAAAGGTAAAATCACGCCTGGCTTCAAGGTTGCCGAGATGGATTTGGTCTGAAGTCAGCGCCTGGCTGATGATGGTTGGAATGACCGCCCGGTTGCTCTGGCCGGGTCCGTAGGTATTGAAGGGACGCACGGTTACCGAGGGGACGTCAAAACTGCGATAGTAACTTTCGACCAGTTTGTCGGCTGCGATTTTGCTGGCAGAATAGGGTGATTGCGCCTGTAGAGAGTGCTGCTCGTCGATTGGCACACGCAAGGCGCTGCCGTAAACCTCGCTGGTTGACGTGTGAATTAGTTTGACTTGCTTATTCCGGCAGGCTTCAAGCACATTCAATGTTCCAAGGATATTCGTCTGAACAGTTTCAACCGGGTGGATATAGGAATAAGGAATCGAGATCAGCGCGCCAAGGTGGAATACGGTATCAATATCATCGAGGGCGTCATCTACTGCGGAATAGTCTTCGATATTACCTCGAACCAACTCAACCTGCTCAAAAATCTCGCGTGACAAACAAGCAAGGTTGCCAAATTCAGGGCGGGAGGTGTATCGGGTGAAGGCTCTCACCGTCGCGCCTTGCTCAACCAGGCACTGCACCAATCTCGCGCCGATGAAACCAGCAGCGCCGGTTACAAGGACGCGTTTTCCGATGAAAGCGGAGAACTTACTTTCCATTAACGCCGCCTACCTCCAGGGCATTTTCAATATTCTTGATCAAGTCTGGCATCACAATTACTTTTGCTTCAGTCGAATCGCAGATTGCCTTAATCCGTTCGATTTCCTTAGGTTCAGCCTTGCTGATAGCGAGCATAATAATACCAACAGAATACTTGTTTACCTGATCACAGATTGATTGAGTTGATCCCAACACTTTTAGACCGCCGATGCTCGAGTTGCGCTTTTTTGGGTCATCGTCAACAAAACCGACCACCCCAAACACCGTGGAATAGGCACTGCGCTGGATCAGCCATGAAGTAAGTTCCCCAAGCTGACCAGCCCCAACGATCAGGATTCGCTCAGCGAAGGTTGCCTCTGAGCTGCGAAACAAGAGCCAGCGGTTTGCCAGACTGCTGATCAGGCGCTCGCGGTATCGCACCGCCAGTAATCCGAGATAAGTGGTGATCCCGATCAACCAGAACATGCTAAAAGGAATCCACGGCTCAGTGATCAAGAAGCGGTTGATCACGTAAAGAATCACCATCGTGATCACCACAGAAAAACCCAGATCGACAACATAAGCTGAGCTGGCTGCTCTCCAGGTGACTTTTTGTAATCCCATCAGCATATTAATCAAGCTGATAAAAGTAGCAATCGAAAGCGCTAAAACCAGGAAAGTTGGAACCCCCAGGTTGATCACCGTACTGATACGCCAGACGACCCCAGATATCCCTACAGAAATTGTTGCAACAATGATGTCGATCAAAAACCACGGCACAACCCTGCGGATCAACATCAGCATCGGTCCGCCAAAGAACAGGCGTTCGTCGATGGCTTTTTGACGAATTTGAGGAAGAAGTACGATCACCGTTGCTGCCAGGATATCGATATCGGTGAACATGTTGCAACTCCGGACATACAACTGGTCGAGCCGCATTTTTTCGGGCAAAATCTTGCTCAGATAATCATCCATGAAGTTGTCGCCCTTCAGCATGTGTTCTTCGTCGCGGTAGACGATCGAGGCGGGGCTGGTGATGCCAGGGCGCACTGACATGATCTCTTTTCGAGTTTCTGGCGGCCACTGCATGGCAAGGTCATAATCTTCGGGGCGTGGACCTACCAGGCTCATATCGCCGACCAGAACGTTCCACAATTGGGGCAGTTCATTTAGCTTGGTGTTGCGCAGGTAGCTGCCGACCTTCGTGATGCGTCCGTCATTTGAATGGGTAATTGGCGAGCCATTACTTTCAGTCGATTCCGGGCGCATTGTCGTGAACTTGATAATGTTAAAAGGTTTTTCATGCCTGCCCATGCGAACACCCTTGTAAAAAACCTTACCAGCCGTTTCTCGCTTAATTGCCATCGCAATGACTAAGAAAACCGGCGAGAGAAACAACAGCCCTAAAAAGGAGCAGACCAGATCAAAAGTGCGCTTAAAAAAAGACCGCCCAAGCAAAATAAGCCGATTTTTCTGATCGGTTGCCTGGGCATTTATGATTGGCTTCGTACTGATGGCATCGTCTTGCACCGTTAAGTCTCTCCCTTCTTGCTGCAGTGACGGCAGAAATTAAGTTTACTACAAAATTTTCGTGAAAACGGTTGAGAAATCTTTCGTATTTTTATCTCAGTTCACATATATTTTGCCTGGAAAGTATTCAATTTGTCGGTTCACCAGGTTGGTTTTGGGGCACCAGCCCGGTTTTATCATGCCAGCGGTTGGCAAATTTCAGCAACCCAACCACAAAACCCAAACCGTAGCTGATGTGTATGATTGAAAACGCTGCTGGAAGAGACACGAGGTATTTCCACCCCCGCTTTGCTGCAATACTAATCGAAACTCCCAGGTTGACTATCAGGTAAAGCCCAAGAATAATGACAAGTGGAATCCACCCCCAAGAAAAAACCGGCGTCATAAGCATCGACAAAATAATCGACAATACAAAAACAGGCGGCACAAATTGGCGCAGACTCATCTGGCGGGGGTGCTTCTGCAATACCCTCACTTTCCAGTAGCCATATTGAAAGTATTGTTTCCATAATGCTGCCGGTGTGCTCCTGACCGTGTAGAGTGATTTGATTAATGGGCAAAGCAATATCTTTCCTCCAGATTTACGAATTCGATAATTGAATTCATCATCCTGGTTACGTACCAATTCTTCATCGAACAAACCAGTTTTCTCAAAAACTCTTCTTGGCCAGGCACCCATGTAAACACTGTCGACCTCTTCAAGCTTATCTGAATAGTGGAATTTCGAGTCTCCAATGCCGAAAGGGTGACTGGTGGCTTCAGCAACTGCTCTTCCAAAGGTTGTTGTTCCAATTGCGTTCATCCTTCCACCAACATTTTCGACACAAGTTTCCTCCAATGCCATTACACATTGACGAATGTAATCAGTGGATAGAACCGTGTGCCCATCAACACGAATGATTGCTTCTCCTTTCGCAAGAGGGATAAGTATGTTTAATCCGGTTGGGACGATTCTATGAGGATTGTTAAGCACTGAGATTGGGATACTTGATTCTGCGGAAAGCCTATTGATGATTGACAAGGTTTCATCAGTGGAATTGCCATCAGCGATGAGAATCTCCATTTTTTCATGCGGATAATCCTGCCTAAAGATAGCTCTGAGGCAGTCAGCGATATAAGTTTGCTCGTTGCGGATAGGCAGCAAGATTGAGACGTCTGGGTAATTCATTGAACTCATAGCAACCTTTTGACTACCATGCTTCCGGAGGTTTTTGCATCGTATTGATAACAAAGTTGTGTTTGCCAGCTGGCGAAAGTGGAATCGATCTCACAACCTCTATATCAACTTCCAATTCCTGGGCACCTTTTTCTTTCAACGCCTGGATAATTTTCTCTTTCATGGTGGGAACAATCTCAACATTAGGAACAATGCGAACAATAATATGGTCAAGTCGGTCCTGCTCAACCTGAAAGGCATCAATCTCCATAAAATGCTCTAAAATCCCGGTAAAGTAGTGGACGATCAAACGATTTCCTGACGGAGTCATGACCATATCAGCGTTTCGCCCCTGGATAGATTGCAGAAGCGGCAGCTCTCTGTCGCATGAGCAAGCCTTGGAGGCGGCTGAGATGCCAAGGTCGCCAACCTTGTAACGGATGAGCGGCATCGGTCCAGGGTGTAGGCGGGTAATTACGAGGTTTGCCACTTCATCTTCCGGAACAAGCTGGTCATTGTCATCGAGATATTCGACAATCACATCCAACGCATGAATATGGTAACTGCCATATTCACACTGCGCAGCCACCTGGAAACCCTCGGCGCATCCATAAGTGTCAAATACCTGGCATTGGAAAACTCGTTCGATGAGCGACCGATAAGCCGGATAGAGGCTGTCACCCCAGGTCGAAACAGCTCTTAATGGTCGGTTCCAACCTGTTTCCTCTGCACGTTTTGCGAGGTGATAGATACTGCCTGGATAGCCCCAAGCATATTGAAGCCGCTTATTCTCGATGGTATCTAGAATAGCATCCAAATGGGCATCATCCAGTTGGTATGCGGAAACATAATGACATCCCAGTAGCATGTCCTTCAGACGCCGGTCAACGCTTCGGGTAAGGGTCATACCAGCCTGTAAATGCGGTTCACCAATTTTCCATCCCGACCATTCGAGCGCGAGCATAAAGGAGGCGCGGTACCAGCCAGCCGTCTCTGCGTCCTCGAGAACGACAAAATTTTTACCTGTGGATCCCGATGTCCTCGATTCATAATTTTTTTGACCTGTTTTCCTGGTAACATACCCAAGGTAAGCCTCGGAAAGCATATCCTTGGTGACCACCGGCAGTTTTGTTAGGTCCTCAGCGGAAAGAATTTCTGAAGGGAGTATCCCTCGGTGAAGCATCAAATCCCGATAGAAGGGAACTTCGTCATATGCAGTTCGAATCAAGCTTTGCAAATCCTTGTTTTGGCGATTAAGGAGTTCCTGGTTGCTCCAAAATTGTGCTTTTTCAAGAAATTTTAACCGCCTCATCATCCTTTGACCAAAGAACAGGTCTCCAGCTGGCAAAACAAGGTTTCTCAATAGCTTAGATTTAAGTGTCATAGTTTACATATGTTAGTTGGATTGAAGTAACTTTGAAAACAATGCATCCCATTTTGGCAGGATCGCAGACCAGTCAGATAGTTCAGCTCGGAGCCTGGCGTTTTTGGAAAGCTTGTTTGCCAGATCAGGGCTATCCAACACTTGCTTAACAGCAAAAACCATCGCCTCAAAATCATCCGGATCAACCCAAATTGCTTCGACATTGTCTGTAGCCATCAGTGGAATTCCACCAACATTGGTGGAAATCACACAAAGTCCATTTGCCATGGCTTCAAGCAGGCTGCGGGGGGCAGTATCGTAATTACTGGTGTTAATAAAAATATCAGCCTGGTCGAGCCAACGAGGAACCTCATCATGAGTCACATGCCCCACAATTTGCAGCTTTGATTCGATGCCTAACTCCTTTGATAATTTCAATGCACTGTCAAGGCTGCCATCGCCCTTATCCGGTCCAAGCATATAAAGAAAAACCTCCGGATATGAAAGAGAAAGCAGATGTAAGACGCGAATAGCCATGTTTGGATTATAGACATCATGGAAAGCCCGAACCCAGATCAGTCGAGGAGCTGCAACTGATCTTTCTCGATAGATAGATTCCTGCAGATTAATCGGGTTGGCAATTAGTTTTATATCTGACCGGTCATGTGAAAAAGCTTGTTGATGATAAGCAGAGGGCGTGACCACAACATCGGCAGCAGATAGCACCTGCCTTACAGCACGAGGTCGCTTATTAGCAAACTCAGGAAGCCCGCCACCATGCAAAGTGAGGACAATGGTTTTGTGAAACTTCTTCAACAAAATGGTCGATAATTGCGCGTAAAGGAAGGCTTTCCCGCTGAAAACGTCTATGTGAGCAACCTGGTAAGCGTCTCTCTTTCGCCATATTGTCAGAAGCATATCTGCCAGCCTTAGAAACTGGCTCTCTTTATCTGAGGTTGTGATAACAGACCACCCGGCATCCGCTAATTTTTCGGATAAGAAATGCCAGACATTCTTATTGTGTTTCGGCGATGGCAGGAAGTTGCCAATCATAAGTAAAGATTTGTTGGACACCCTATTGCTTTCTCCTTACTATTTTTTCAATCAATCCTGCCCCTCCACGGACTTTTAATCCGAATTTAATCATTGAAGGTGAATAAATATCGGTTCGGGGCAGTTCGAACAAGTTGTTGTCCCCTAAATCTTTTGGTCGAACAGCAAGAGCTGCCTCAAAACCTGCCTGCTTGACAACATTGATGGTAATCCCGGTATAAATACCCCCCGTGTAGGCGAAGTAGCCTACTGATTTTTGTGTCAATTCTTCGAGAATTGCTTTGTTTTGTCTAATCTCAAATGCTTGGTCTGCCATAGATATCTGGTCAAGATAAGGGTGGGAATGAGTATGACCTCCCAATGTTAACAAATTAGAGTTTCTGAATGCCAAAAATTGATCTCTTGTTGGTCCTTCGTACATGTTCTTTACCCCATCGGGTAAAGGATAACATCTGGACAACTCAAGGACGAAACCCTTCGGATCACCACTCTGGCGAGCCATATTAATTAGGGTTTGGTAGGTTTTTTTCCTGTTCTTGGGATGGTCAAGAGGAAGAGTGTCTCCAGCTACCTCAAGCAGAGAATACGGTCCATCGCTGCAAAGTGCGTTAATATACACAAACCAGAGTAAGCATTCGTCTTCCAAATGGCTGGTTGTGACAAAGAAAGTCGCTGGGAAGCGTTGCTTTATCAGGAATGGCGAAACAAGATCAATTACGTTACGATAACCATCATCAAAAGTGATCGCTGAATACTTATTCTTGTTACTTTGATCTTTTGAAAGATTTTCGATGTAATCATCCAATGAAATTATAGGGAACCGTCGGTTGAGCCAAGATAATTGCCGCTCAAATGCAGACAAGCGCAATATCCCACCAGCGTTCCAGGCATCAGTTGGTGTGTCATCAGGGAAAACGAGATGATAGAGAAGGATCATATAACAGAACTGTTGCAATCTTCGCCCAGAATGGTTAAATAAGCCTGGGTCATCCCTTTCACAAAACGCTCAATACCAAACCTGCTCAGCACCCGTTCCTGCGCTCTTTCACCCAGCGCTTTTCGACGGTTTGGATCGCCAATTAACTCTGAGACAGCTTTGGCTAATGCGTCCAAATCTTCTGGTGGTAACAGCATGGCTGATTCAGCGACCAGAATTTCTCGATTGAACGGCAAATCCCAAGCCGCAATTGGTAGTGCCGCAGCAGCGGCCTCGAGAATTACATTTGGCAGTCCTTCGGATAACGACGGAAAGCAAAAAAGGTCAAATGCCGGTAACAGCTTGCTTGCATCTGGTATCTCACCAGTAATTGTTACGCGATCTTCTATATTCAAAATAGCTGCCTGTTCTTTCAGACGGACAAGTTCTGGACCTTTCCCAATCATAACCAAGTGTACATTCGGAGTCTCTGCTTTCAACTTTGCCAGTACAGGAAGTAGAAGATCAAACCGCTTCAATGGATCGAGCCTGCCGATAGACCCAATCCAAAAACGATCTGGATCGATGCAAAAAATATCCGCTAAATATGAGCGCGCTTCATCCTTCGGGAGGAAGTCATATGGAATGGCATTGGGCACAGTGAAGACCTTTTGGCTTTTAGGAGCGAGCGCTTGCCACGATTGCGCGGCATTTTCGGAATTAGCAATTAATCCTTTGCAAAAACGCCTGACGAGTATTGCCTCGATACTATGCTCATGTCCATTCAAACTGCTTCTCAACCCACCAATGGCAGGCAAAGAGAACAGGCACCCTGCCAACCCCGCATAGGCACCGGAAAATAAATGCCATCCGTGAATCAAGTCAGGCTTAAAAACTCTCAGTCTTTGATAAATTGCCATCATCCGTTTACTCGGATTTGCCGCTTCTGGGATTCGTTTTAATGGAATTCCCAGGGCTTCTATGGGTTCTTCCCAGAAATCATGGTGACCAGGATGCAAGGTAATCACCAATGGATCAAACTTGTTCCTGTCCATATGCATGAGCCATAAGTAGAGCTGGCGTTCAGCACCTCCAACAACCAATTGTCCGGCAATGATCGCTACTTTATATTTTTCATCCATCGCCGCATCCTGATGCTCGTAGCAGAAGTTTTAGCGATAGCTTGTCTGGAAGACTCTTTGGACTTTACCGGTTCCTTGTTTGCGAAAATCGCGCTAACGCCTAATACCATCCAGAATATCTTGTTGCCTAGATCCGTAATGGTGATGCCCCCTACGCTGATGACAAGTAAAATAATGAACCAGGCGTCTCGAAGATTCCCAAACTCCGCACTATTCGCTGAACGCGAAGGCCAAAGGTTCTGTAAGGCACGAATTAGCATCGCCATGAACAATACAAAACCAATAAAGCCTGTTTCGGATAATACATGAACATAAGTGTTATGTGGGGAGGCAAAACCGACAGTCGGTCCCTCGAATCCGATCATGTAGCGCCGAAGCAAGTAATTGTATTGCCCGATTCCCACGCCGGTTAGAGGGTTATCCAGCCACATATCCCATCCTGCTCTCCATAGATTGTACCGAAGACCAACTGTGTCGGACCCTTCCTCGATTGCCGGAAAAATGTCACCGATAATTCTGAATATGCTCTCAGCAAAAAAGCTTAAGACGATAAGGGCAACGAGTGTGAGAAAAATTAAGCCAACTTTGTTCTTAGCGCGAGGTTGGAAAATCAGAATCAACCCGAGTGCTCCGAACAATAGCAGCATTCCCGAGCGGGACACAGTAAAAAACACTCCAAAGAAAGTTGTCAAAATGCCAACCAGATAAAAGAACTTGAGTAATCGCGTTTCGGCTTTTGAGCGTAGATAATAAAAGAATACGAGAGCGATGACGAAGTATCGGGCGGCTTGATTCGCGTTTGTTGCCAGCCCTGAAACCCGCACAGAGGTTGTGGCAGTCTCAGCAATCTCTCCTTGTGTAATCGCAAAAATCGCTGAGACTGCTGCCGCCAGGGCAAACATAAGCATAGTTGTTTTCTGCTTTTGCGGGGTATCGAGAAGTTCCCCTGACAAAAACATCAAGATCCATAATTGCGCAAAGGTAAAGATCCAGAACCGGTCCTCGCCTAAAATCGCGGCTTCAGGATTCGAGACAACGACCCAAAAAATGAATACAAGTGCAAGAAGGTAGACTGCCTCCATTCGGCTCTTTCTCTTTTTCTCAAGTCTTTTCGATCGAAATAAATAGGCTGCCAAGGTGGCTAAACCGATTGGCAGGGAAATCGAGGAAAACAGTGGAATGCTCGAGAAAATATCGATAATCGGCAGAATCGCAATAGAAAACGCAACTCCGAGATAGGGTTGCTTAAAGATCAGCAACAGGAGGATAAGACCAATTATCGCAGCGAATATATAAACAACTAAATTTTCAATCAACATATCAGTCAGTACTTTCAGTTACTGATTTTATCAACTTTTGATAACAGGATGTCATTTCCTTTTGCCATGCATCAAAACCGTGAACTGATTCAATATACGATCGGGCATTTCGACCAATACGTTGTACCGCAACATTGTTGTTAAGGATATCGGAAATTGCCGCCGACAAAGCGCCAGTATCCCCGATGGGAACCACGATGCCATTCTCGCCAGACTCTACAACCCCCTTCAGACCTGGAAGATCAGAAACTATCACCGGAAGACCGCTCGACATGGCTTCCAAAACAACGTTTGGCAAGCCTTCCTTGCGTGAAGGGAAGACGAAAACATCCGCCGCCTGGTAAGCTTCAGCAAGGTCACCGCGATCGGAAATTAATCCCTCGAATCGAACACGATCGCTCAAGCCTGCAGCTGAGACCTGCTTTTTCATCTTGGCTACAAAATCTTCATTTAATGAAGCATTCTCGCTTTTGGAGACAGGTCCTATAAGCCATAGATACAGATCGGGATGGTCAGAAGCTATTTGGAGAAAGGCTTCGGTCAGCAAATCAATCCCCTTCCTCTCGATGATACTTCCAGTAAAAAGAAGTATCTTGTCTGAATGGGGTAATGAAAACTTCTCGCGAATTAATTGTCTTTCCCTCAGTGATCCCAGCGGATGGAACAGGTCGGTTTCCACACTATTCATCAACATTACGACTTTAGCTGCCGGGAAACCAAAATTAATATAATCCATTTTTAGCTGGTCCGAAATTGCAATGATCAGTGAAAAAGTATTAAGCAGTCGAAGCTTGAGATTTCCGAACTGCTCCTGCTTAATCGGCTCCGGTGTATCGCTCCCTTGTAACACGCTTTGGTAAATAGTGGGGATACTGTTTTTCTTTGCCCATGCAGCCGCTAACAGCCCTCCCCACAAGAGCACATGAAAATGTAACACATCATACTCTTTTTTATGCTTGCGTAAACTAAACAGCAGAAGAAAGATCCATACCATCCTTTGCCAACGCGTCGACATTATCTGATTAGCATTCATATCAAAATTAAAGGCGTGTAAAGCCGACTCTACTTTGCCATCGTCCCAAACGAGGTGCTCAACAGAAGGATCATCCCATTTCGAAAACGCATACTTCCAATCAAAAATCGGACCACCAAAACGTTGCTTGAAGTTCGGACCAAATATATGTAAAACTCTTATTTTTTCCACGTTTAGTTTTTTAACAGCTCCGTCATCCTTGTAAAGTAAGCTTTTTTTCCATGAAGCCTTCCCATCGCTGCGATTTGTTCGGATAGATTTCACGCCAGCCGTTTTTCTTATAGAACGACACCGCATTTCGATTTTCAGGGTTTACACTAAGAACCATCCTCGGATAACCGTTGATCCGTGCGATGTGTTCCGCTTCCTGCTCCAGCATCCGCCCTATTCCTAAGCCTTGATGTGTACTGCTTACAGCGATTGACAAAATTCCAAACCTTGCTTTTCGCACCGTATCGAGTTCGCGCAACTTTTCTTTCGATTTGGGCTTGATATGGTCAGCGAATGCTGCGAGACTAGACCCTAATCTTTCCCAGAGCTTCCTGGAAAACCAAAGTGAGGGTTTTTTAATGATTTGCCCAAACAAGAAAGAAATATTTTCTTTAATGAAATGCACCTCAGCATTTCGGAACACCCCAGCATAACAAAACCCAAGCAGCTGTTCAGCTTCAAACACCCCAATCGCGTGACATTTATTCGGTGGGGTCATCAACCATTCATAATATTTATTCACCGCCTGAGGACCAACCTGGCTGAGAAAAGAATCACCAAACACGTCCGTGTGGACCCTGCTTACCTGGTCAAGCTGATCAATTTTTATCGGTGCCACCTTCAGATTTTCGTTTTTCATTTACTTTAACCCAAGTTTAGAATGCCCTTCACCAGAAGTTTCACAGCACCAGGCCGCAAACCGTGCTTTGACGATTCACGAAAGGCCTTGATCATTTCTTTTTTCCTGCCCTCCCGACCATAGAGCATAATCAAGTTCTGCCAGGCGTTTCGATATGGCTTTCGTAAATGACTGATTAAATCCTCCCTTTTTGACAGGTTAGCATTCTCTGCGCATATATCCAACGCCTTTATCGCACTATTTGACGATTCGATGCTCTGACCGCTTAAGTTGTCCACCGCCTTATAACGATTAAGTAATACTGTTTCAGTATAACCCATCCTCACACCCGCCAGACCCAAGCGCCACCACAGTTCAAAATCCTCCCCATTTCGCAGAGTTTCATTGAAACCACCAAATTTTTCGAGAACGCTTTTCCTCATCATGACACTATCTGTGGCGATGTAGTTTTCATGCGCGATGCTTTCTAAGAAATTATCATTGATAAGCAAGATATCATCAACTGTTTCGGTCATTAACTTTTCTAATGATGCGGAAATTTCCGTAAATGCTACCGAAGACTTGTTCAGTTCAAGGTTCACGTTGTAAAAGTTGCTGAAGACAAAATCAAGATCCGGATATTGATCTAAAAAGCCCACCTGGACAGACAGTTTCTCTTGCAGCCACTCATCATCAGAATCCAGAAATGCCAGGTATTCACCCCTGGCATGACCAAGCGCATGGTTCCTGGCGAATGCCACCCCCCGGTTTTCATGCCAAAAATACCGGATTCTTGGGTCCTGCAGAGTTTGGCAATAACCACCAGTCTCATCAGTCGAACCATCGTCCCAAATAATCAATTCCCAATCCTGGTATGTTTGGTTTAAAACGGAATTTACAGCTTTCGGAAGATATGAAAGCCGATTGTATGTCGGTAATAATATCGAAACCTGGGGCGGATTATTCGGCATTTTGATTTTCCGCTATGTACTCATTTATCTTCTTGACTATGTCCTCTGACTCATCACGAAATTTCCTGGCAAACAACAGCTCACCTTTTCCGAAAGTGTCATCGGCATATAGCATTTTAGTTCTGTAAGCCTTAAGATGCTCCTCCGTTATCCAGGCTGGAGAGCCGGTTCGATCACTCCAGTCTGTATAAGTTACATTTCTGGCAATATTGTGCATAAATGGCGAATTGCCTAAGATTGTTTGAAAAAACATCTCGTCTGGCACTCGAGTATGTTTATAAAAATTCAGCAATTTCGGATTCTTATCAACGAAGTTATGAATGTACTCACAAGCACCGCGCGTAAGCGCCCACCACTCATCGCCAGCATATGGTACCAACTCTCCGAGCGCTTTTTGATAATCTCGTGTTCTTGGAATAATATGCAGCCGCTTTAGAATTGCTCTGATGATTATCTCCAGATAAAACCTTGGTCGAGTAGGTGTAGGGTTATACCCATACAATCGGGATAAGGGTTTTCCTACAGAATTGTTTGGCATTTTTGTTATGTTCATAAATTCGGTCTTGGGATTTTCTTCGAAAAATCGCCGAATGTACTCCTGCGACCGAAGCGGGTAGTCAGTTCCACTTATCAATACGAATCGTCCATAGCGGTTCGGATGCTCAAGAGCTTTCTCAATCATCAAAAGGATTGCGACAATATGTGAAAAGTGACCCCTGTAAACTTTCACGCGTTCTTGTAAAAAGTATACTGACGAAGTAGCACCATTGTCATAATCTCGAATACTTGTTTTTTTATCAACATGAACAAAACAAGTGCTTGACATAGACGAGAGCGCATTTGTTAGGCGGTGAAAGTGTTTTGGATTATCATGTGTTAGAATTAGATAGGCAGTTTTCATAGCTTTGTCCTAACGTAGCGAGATTGATTAATTGTTTGAATACAAGAAAAATCAGGAAAGACAAATACAATGGAAGATTTCAAAAACGATATATTTGATCTGCCTATTTGGGTGTTAAATCTAGACAGAGATACTAATAGACGTCAATTTATGGAATCTCAACTTCAAAATTTGGGGCTGAAATTCTCGATCGTTGAGGCTCTAGATGGGGACCACCTTGTTGAAAATGATCTGCACTTTTACTCCAAGAAAATCGCTTTGCGGGATTATGGGAGAGAATTAACGTCTAGCGAGTTAGGCTGCGCATTATCGCATATAAGATTGTGGCAAAAATTGGTCGATTCTGAATATGACGAAGTTCTTATTCTTGAAGATGATGTGTTGATTGGACGGGCGTTGATAGACGTGTTGCATAACCGTGGTAAATTACCTTTCGGCTTCCAGCACATCAACTTTTCGACAAAAGCAAAGCAACTGCCATTTGGAGAGGTTGTGATTGATATTTACCGTGCTTCAAAACACCTTGAGAATGCCTATTCAGCAGAAGCCTATTTGATTACCAAATCCGGTGCTCAAAAACTGTTGGACCTTCTTGACCCTCTTTACTTACCAATAGATCATTTCGTTTGCGTTACTGATATCGTTTCTTATGGTATTTATCCAAGCATTGCCGTATCGGCAGATTTTTCAAGTTCAATTGGTCGCCGTGGGCAAAATATGCCAAATGTGACCTTCGGGCAAAAGAAATGGCGGCAATTTAAGCAAATCCTTAAAGCCGTCGCAATATTCTTCGGTGCATCCAAAGAGAGTCTGATCAAAGCGCATTGGAAGCTCAACAAGATTGAGGAAAAGCTCTCTCAAAAGTAACATTAATTCTGAAGTGTTCCTACCTGACTATGTAAGTAAGGATTTTTTCAATTTTTTGAATATAAATTGGTAATGAGTATTTCTCTACGACCTCTTCGCGGGCTTTCGCACAAACTTCTCTTACCATTATCGATGATGCCGCTAACAGGCCAATAATTTCACCCACTTTACTAATCTCTCCAGGTGCAACCAGGTAACCGGTTATTCCAATTTTGATGATCTCAGCTGATCCCTCATTGCCATAACTGATCACGATACAGCCACAAGACATGGCTTCCAGAGGCACCCTCGAAAAACCAGACTGGTGATAGCTTGGAAAAAAACAAATATCAGCTTGATGGTAAAGTTTGACCAAATTTTCCTGTGAAACCATATCCTTGAAGCTAACTTTTTCTTCCAAACCCAGTGAACCGATTTCTTTTTTTAATTGAGCAGTGTAATCTACGTTACTATATGGACCGATAAAAGTTAATTCACAATTAACACCAATACTGGTCAAATGATCTAATAATCGCACACCGTCAATTTGACCTTTTTTTGGTTCAATCCTTCCGGGAATTATGATTTTTACAGGCGAAGACAAATTTTTCCTTTGTTTGAATCTGAATTTATCAGAGTCAACACCAGAATGAATCACGCGTGCATAATGAACTGGAACGCCAAAATGTTCGGCGTTTTTCAAATTTAGCTCACTGTTGAAAATAATATGCATTTTTTCGGGCCAGGCCCAATTGTCAACCAATTTTCCATTATTAACCCATAAGATGATCCGTCTTAAAGTGGGCAGCAAGAAGTTAATCACCTTACTCTTGAATTTGTAATCAGATAATAAACGGAACCACCTGCCATGATCGGTCCATGCCCCTTTCAATCCGTTGCCACCTTCGTCAAACATTATTCTGATTGGCATTGAAGCCAACAAGGGCATTAGTTGCTTGCTGATTGGATAGATATGCCCGAGGTAAATCAGATCAGGTTTGAAGTCATTGATGGATTGGCGTATCAGCCCAACATCAAGAGCATCAAAATACAGTTCCTTCAGGAAGCGCTTGATTCCGAAGTGGTTATGCAAGACACGTTCTATAGGGTAATTTGAGTTTACTTCCCGCGCTCGAACAGGGCGATTCACCTTCGTGGTGAGCACCAAAATTTCATGCCCTCGTTCAGCGAGCCCGTCCATGACGTTCTTGACACGAATTCCATAACCACCGGAATGATGCGGCGGGAAATGAGCGGAGATGGATAGGATCTTCATTATGATAGGTTGGAAAAATGCTCCTAATTAAAAAGCTCTCTCAACTTGTCCAATGAATGTTTTGAGTAGACCCTGGCTTTGCGAAATACCTTTGCCGCAAATTTTCGGGTTTTTTTTGGATAATACAGGAATTTTTGAATTTTCTTCCTGCCTGGAGAAACGAAAATTCTTTTGGTTGAGAGTATTTCGTCGTATCTGGCTAAAATATTCTCTTCTTTACAAAATTCAGTCTCCCGGTTGTCTTTCAAGTAAGGTTGGCTTAAGTATTCTTTATAAAGACTCTCATTCTGATCAATCTCTTTAACCAGTTCGATGACCTCATCGAAGGAGTTGAAATCGTGACAGTTAATAAATGCCTTTGGGTTAAAGTCTAGGAAGGCTATTGGGTTACCCCAATAAATAGGAATGGTGTCCGTTATTAAAGCATGCATCAGTTTTTCAGTTGTATATCCTGGATAGCTTGAGTTCTCAAATGTAATACTGAACTTATAGTTTCGCATCCAATCCATCTTGTTTTCAGCACCAGGTTCAATCGGAGAGCCGATATTGTTCAGATGCCTGCCTCCGGAATCGACGTGTCTGTAAAGAGATAATTTGTTAAAAAAATCAATTCTCTCAATAGCTCTCGGATTAGAAACCATAAAGCTACAGAACTTACGGTTCTGGAGGATGACTTTATCTGGATCCCAAAAGTTGATTATATCCATGCCA